>CETH01021967.1_pt1 | contig 71673 bp, 71 predicted proteins | sample 361461 | NCBI WGS metagenome assembly CETH01 (sample SAMEA2622695, study PRJEB7988) | marine metagenome | isolation source: saline water (ENVO:00002010), including | reverse complement strand
GATTTTCTAAGCTACTCTGAACTTCAGACATGAACATAGCTGCTTCTGCCCCATCACCAACTCTGTGATCAGCGGACATGCTTGCACTCATTATAGAGGCAATGACAATATTTCCTTTTTGTACTATAGGCTTTTGCTCAACTTTTCCTACAGCTATAATTCCTGCATTTGGAGGAACAATAATAGCAGAAAAACTTTTTGTCCCAAACATACCTAGATTTGAAGTACCAAAAGTCCCTTTTGTCAATTCGTCTTGTGTTAAGTTACCACCAATACCTCTAGCTCTATTACTAAGGTCTTTTACTGATTGAGATATTTCAGATAATGACATGTTTTCTGTAGACATAATAGCAGGAACAATCAATCCTTCTTCAAGCGCCATTGCAACGCCAAGGTTTATTGATGCGTTTCCGGAAAGTTTATTTTCATCATAAGAAGAATTCCATTTTGGATACTTGATTAATGCATTAGTAACGGCCTTTAGTAGCATATCATTTACAGAGATTTTCTCGTTCGTTTCAGCAAGAATTTCATTCATTTGAGATCTAAAACTCATAGCTGCAGTCATGTTTATATCATGAGTTACATAATAATGAGGTATAGTTGACTTTGACTTAACTGTTACTCTTGCAATAGCTTGTCTCATTGTACTCAAATCAATATCTGAACTATCAATAGAAATCGCCTTTGAAGAATTGGAGGGTGCAAAAGTTTTTTGAGGAGAATAATTCTCTACATCAGTCTTAGTTATTCTGCCTCCTGGGCCTGTACCAGGCACGTCTGCAATATTTATAGATTTCTCTAGTGCCAATTTTCTAGCAATAGGGGAAGCTTTAACACGTGAATTATCATTATTGTTTACTTTTACTGTTTCAGTTTGATTAACTTCTACTTTTTCTATTTTTTCAACTTGTTCTACGTTATTATCTTCAACTTGAATTTCCGTTGAAGGCTCATCAATTTCCTGTTTTCCAGGAGATTCTGAAGAAATTTCAGGAATCTCATCATTTTCATCCCCAATGTATGCAATTACAGTACCAACAGTAACCATAGTACCTTCTGATATTAATATTTTTCTTAGTTTTCCACTAGAATATGCTTCCATTTCTACAACGGTTTTATCTGTTTCAACCTCAGCTATCTTATCCCCTTTATTCACATCGTCTCCTTCATTAAACAACCACTTAACAATAGTTCCTTCAGTCATATCTGCCCCCATTGAAGGCATAGTAACTTCTGTAATCAATTTTTCCCTCCTAGAAAATAAAACTTATTCCATTAAATACCATAATTTGATTTTATGGTTTCTAATATATTATTTGAGTCCGTTAGTACTTCTTGTTCTAAACTTTTATTATAAGGCCATGGTACATCCTTTGAGCCAACTCTGACTATAGGGCCATCAAGCCATTCACCTGCTTTTTCATTAATGGTTGCAGATATTTCAGACATTATCCCACCAGTTTTTCGAGCAGTATCTACCAAAACTAACCTGTTAGTTTTTTGAATTGAATGGATTATTTTTTCATAATCTATTGGATTTAGAGATCTAAGGTCGATTAATTCAGGACTAATACCAATAGATTCTAATTTTTTTGCAGCATCAGATAAAACTTTTGAGCCATATCCATATGAAACTATAGTTATATCATCACCTTTTTTAAAAATATTAGCATCTCCAAGATTCACCTCAAAATATTCATCCGGAACGTCTGATTTGCTACCATATAAAAGAGCAGGCTCAGCAAAAATCACAGGATTATTATCCTTAATCGCACTTCGCATTAAACCAAGAGCATCATATGAATTTGATGGACAAACCACTTTAATACCAGGAACCTCAGCTAACCATGTTTCAAAACTTTGAGAGTGAGTTGCTGCCAATTGAACACCTGCTCCAGTAGGAGCTCTAATAACCATAGGAACGCTAATTTGACCACCTGACATATATCTAATATTTCCAGCCATATTGACGATTTGGTCAAAAGCAACTAATGAAAATGATATTGACATTAATTCGATTACAGGCCTTAAACCTCCAACTGCAGCACCTATTCCAGCCCCGACGAATGCTTGTTCAGAAATCGGAGTATCTTTAATTCTTTTTGGACCAAATTTTTTCAAAAATCCATCTGTAACCGCATATGCTCCACCATATTCACCTATATCCTCTCCCATAATGAATACTCTTTCATCTTTTTCCATTGCTTCATTAAGGGCGGTTTTTAGTGCTTCTCTTATTGTTATCTCAGGCATAATTTTACTCGGCTACTATATCATCATAAATTTCGTTCAAACTTGGTTCTTCACTCTCACTAGCAAACTTTATAGCGTCACTGATGATATTATCAACCTCTGACTTAATTTTGTTTATTTCATTATTAGTAGTAATTTTCAATTCAATTAACTTTTTTGGGTATACAATAATAGGATCTTTTTGTTCCCACACAGTTACCTCATCCTGATTTCTGTATTTTTGCCCGTCTGCATATGAATGTCCCACAAATCTAAAAGTTTTTGATTCAATAAAAAAAGGTTTTTTATCTTTTAAGATTTTTTCTCTTGCTATTTCTGTAGCTTCTTTAACAGCAAGCACATCCATTCCATCAACTTCCATAGAAGGTATTTCATATGTATTCATCGCAGGGAAAAAATCTAATCCTCCTGCTCTAACTCTATCAATAGAAGATCCCATTCCATATTTGTTATTTTCAAGGAAAAATAATATAGGAAGGTTCCATACAGCAGCTAAGTTTAAAGTTTCATGATAAATACCTTGGTTTGTAGACCCATCACCAAAAAAACATATTGTTATACCATCTTTATTCTCATACTGTTGAGATAAAGCTAGTCCAGCTGCTAAGGGTAATTGTCCTCCCACTATAGCATGTCCACCCATAAATTTTTTACTAGCATCAAATAAATGCATTGAGCCACCTTTACCCTTGGACAATCCTGTTTTTTTTCCAAAAAGTTCAGCCATTGATCGATTAACATCTAATCCTCTTGCCAATGCATGCCCATGATCTCTGTAATGAGTAACTATATAATCAGAGTCTTTAAGTGAAGATAACGCTCCAACTCCAGTAGCCTCTTGGCCAGAGTAGAGATGTAAAAAACCTCTTATATTTCCATTGGCATAATTTTGGCCACAAGCATTTTCGAATTGTCTAATAAGATACATTTTTCTAAAAAGTTCTAAATGTTCATTTATATCAAGAGAATTGATAGATGGGTTAGATTTTCTAGATTTTTTGGAATCGATATCATGAAATGATTTATTTTTTTCTATTTTTTGTTTGCTAGTCATATAATTTTATTATAAGTTAATTGATTATTATTTTATCTCAAAAAAAGAAAAAAAAGTAGTTCTAATTCGCTTTCTTCAGACTAAAAGTAGTGGCTAGATATACATTATTAAGTAACATAGCGATTGTCATAGGACCAACCCCTCCAGGGACAGGAGTAATTTTTGAAACTATCTGGGAAACTTCATCAAAATCAACATCTCCAACAAGTTTATAACCTGTTTTTTTAGTTTGATCTGGCTTTCTACTTACACCTACGTCTATAACAATTGAACCTTTCTTAACCATCTTGCCTGACAGTGTATTAGGCACTCCTGAAGCAACAATGATTATATCGGAATCAAGTGATAATTCTTTAATATTTTTTGTACGTGTGTGAGCAATAGTTACCGTTGCATTTCCCCCCTCTTTTTTTTGAAGTAATAAAATTGACAAGGGTAATCCAACCAAATTACTTCGGCCAATAACTAATATTTTAGCCCCATCAATCTTTATATTTTCTTCTAGTAACATTCTTTGAATTCCAAGTGGTGTTGCGGGAACAAATCTTGGGTTTCCTAATAATAATAATCCTGCATTTTGACTTGTAATTCCATCTACATCTTTTTGTGGATCTATAAGTTCTATTAATTTTTCAGAATCTAAGTGTTTTGGTAAGGGTAATTGCAATAATATGCCGTGAAATCTTTTATTAGCATTGAGAGATAATATTAATTTAGAAATACTTTCAAAGGTTGATTCAGCGGGCATTTTAAAAGTTTGAGTGAAAATACCAACATTTTTGCATGCTTTTTCCTTACCTTTAACATAAGATATTGAAGCAGGATTATCTCCAATGAGTATAACTGCTAACCCAGGTACCATATTATAGTCTCGAAACATAATTTCTATTTTATTTTTAATATCCTGCGAGACTTTAAATGCTATTTTTTTTCCATCAATAATATTTTTATTCATTCAAATTCTAAAAAATGTATAATTCTATAATAGTTAGTTTACATATTTTTTTTATTTTTAAGAATTTTATTTTTGCATAAAAAAGGAATAATGATGATTTACACTGGTATAGATATGATTGAGATTGACCGAATTGAGAATGTTCTTAATCAATATCAGGAAAGATTTCTAAATAAGGTATTTACAAAAAATGAGCAGATTTATTGTAAAAAAAGGCCCAAACAGTTAGCAAGTAGATTTGCCGCTAAGGAGGCAGTTATGAAACTACTGGGCACAGGAGTAAGAGGTATACCCTGGAAATCGATAGAAGTTACTAGGAAAAGAGGCGCTCCTCCAGAGGTAACTATACATGGTAATGCAATTATTAGAGCAAAAAAAATGGGTATAACTAGAATTGCACTAAGTCTTTCACATTCAAAGAAATATGCGATAGCTTCAGCAGTTGGTCAAGCAAAAGATAATTACTGGCAACCCAGCGGCTAAGATGTAATAATTGAACATACAATTTATTAAGAATATAAATTCTGACATAAACTATAATTTCTTAAATATAAATCATCATTAAACAATTTATCAACTTACTAGTATAATAATATTATGGGAATTTTACTTACAGTTGACATTGGCAACACCAATATAACTTTTGGTGCTTTTGAAAATGATGTTTTAATAAAAACATTTAGAATAGGATCAAAAAATAAATATACTACAGATGAATTAAACTTTATTCTTAAAAGTATGATTGAGGATAATAAAATTCTACTAAATAAAATATCAGGAATATCAATGTGCTCAGTTGTACCAACAATAACAGAATCCTACATAAATTCACTCAAACACATTACTGGTATTAATGATAAAAATTTTCTTAATATATCACCAGGAGTTAAAACAGGGATTAAGATTAATTATGACAGAATAAATGATGTTGGTGCGGACAGAATAGTTGATGCTGTAGCAGGAGGTTTAATATACGGGCGACCTCTAATTATTGTAGATATTGGGACAGCTACCGTATTTGACGCAATAGGCCATGACGGAAATTATATGGGTGGCTCAATATCTCCAGGCATAGAAATATCATCTGAATCAATGATTTCAAATACTTCACAATTAAGAAAATTTGAACTTAAGGCACCGGAAAAAGTAATTGGTAAAAATACAGTTCATTCTCTACAATCTGGATTCATGTTTGGATTCTCGGACCTTATAAGTGGTATGATACAAAGATTCAAAAATGAAATAAGTATAAATAATGAAAAAATTAAGGTTGTAGCTACTGGAGGGTTATGCGATTTAATAGCTCCGTTATCTGACTCCTTTGATTACGTTGACAAAAACTTAACCCTAACTGGTTTAAAGAAATTATATGACATAAATATACAAAATAATTATGACTGAAATAAACAATAAATTTGATAGTAAACCATTTGCCTTAGAGGGTAAGAACATCGTACTTTGTGTTTGTGGTTCAATTTCTGCTTATAAATCTGCTGACCTTGCCAGTAAATTAATTCAAGAAGGTGCAAATGTAAATGTAATTTTATCTAACTCGGCACAAAAATTTGTAGGGAAAGCGACCTTCGAAGCTATTACTCACAATAAAGCTATATTAGGACTTTGGGATAATAATACTAATATGAATATAGATCATGTTGCATTAGCTCATAAAGCAGATATTATAATAATTTCTCCAGCGACAGCAAATACTATTGGAAAATTGGCAATGGGAATTTCTGATACTCCTATAACAAATACGGTTCTTGCAACAACTGCACCTGTTATCATCGCACCAGCAATGGATGGAGACATGTTTGATTCTTTTCAAACACAAAATAACATAAAAATCCTAAGAGAGAAAAAATTTGAAATCATTGGACCGGAGAATGGTAGATTAGCATCTGGATTAATTGGTAAAGGACGACTGTCAGAATCAAAAAAAATACTTGGCATTACCAGAAAAATACTCGGTAAAAATGGAGATTTTCTAGGAGAAAAGATTGTGATTACTGCGGGTGGAACGAGGCAGCCAATTGATCCCGTAAGATATATAACAAACAAGTCTTCTGGAAAAATGGGACATTATATAGCTGAAGCTGCAATTGATCGAGGTGCGAAAGTAGTACTGATAACCACATCAAATTTTGCAACTCCTGTAGGAGTAGAACTTATAAAGGTAGATACTGCCGAATCAATGGAAAAAGCAGTAATCTCAGCCACAAGAGATGCAAATATATTAATTATGGCTGCAGCTATATCAGATTTTACACCAGAAAAAATCTCCAATAGTAAAATAAAAAAAAATCATGATACTCAAATAAACATAAGACTAAAATCGGTAAATGATTTTTCAAACAAGATAAAAAATAATATTACTAAGATTTTTTTTGCAGCTGAAAGTGAAAATTTAGAAGAAAATGCGGAAATTAAGCTAAAAAGTAAAAATGCAGATTTTATAGTTGCAAATAATATAGTTGAAAAAAATAGCGGATTCTCATATGATACTAATAAAGTTACAATAATTGATAAAAATGGTGATAAAATCAAATTACCCTTAATGCACAAACTTAGATTAGCTAACAAAATTTTGGATAAAATAAAAATCACAAAAAAAGATGGAGAGAAATGAAATTATATTGGAAAGAAAAGAAAAAAGGTTTTGATTTAATAGTAGAAAATGATGAAAGTGAAACTTTTTCTGTCGGAGGAGTAAGAGAAACCAAAAGAGGCATTGAGGCATTAGCAAAAACTACAGGTTATGATCCTGGAAGAGCAGTTAAAGGACTACAAAGTCTCGAAGAAGGTAGAACTTTTGTTGAACAATTTGAGCCTTGGAAAGAATTTTTTCCAGGAGAATTATTAGAATTAGAGTCTGAAATAGTCCCTAGAAATAATGAATAATTTGAATCAAGTTGATCAGTCTATAATAAGCGAGCTTTCAAAATATGATTCCGCTACCGTACAAAATGCATCTATACTTGTTAGGGGATATATAAATCACACAGATGATTATTCTGGACCTACCCTTACTCAATATATGGAATCTAAAAAAACGATCGTAGGTTATGCCCTTACTTCAAAATGGACTCCTTTATATGAAAAAAAAGGAGTGGATGATAAAAAATTAGATTTTTTTGATAATATTTTCAAAATGAAAATTCCTGTGATATCAGTTCTTTCAGATGTTGAGTCTACCCCAAACAGAGGCGCAATCATGGGTGACGGCATGGCTTACCAAATGAAATCACTAGGTAGCGTTGGAGTTATTGTAGGAGGTAATGCTAGAGATATTAAGGGTATTCAAGAAGCTAACCTCCCATTATGGGCTACTGGACATGTACCAGGGCATGGACCATTCAAAATGATTGAACATGGTACAACTGTCCAGGTTGCTGATCTTACAATTAACCAAGGAGATATATTAGTATGCGATTTTGACGGAGTAACTAGAGTTGAAATAAATATATTAAATGATGTAATTAAGATGTGCAAAGAAGTAAGAAAAAAAGAGAAAATATTACATAAATATTTTTCAATGAAAGTTTCCACTAAGGAGTGGGAAAATTGGAAAAAAAATAATAACTAAATTATTTTAATCTCGATATCCTCATTATCTACATTTTGAAAGCTTATGGATTTAGCTCCAGAACAATTCTTCAAATCATCAACAAAAATACTTATCTTTTTTTGGTTACTAGAATTAGCAAAAATTATTATTTTTTCCAAAGGAGAATTCAAACTTAATCCATTTTCTGACTTAGCTTTTCTAACTAAGCCAATTATATTGCAGGCTATTGGAAAAAGTTCATAGGTTAGAGAATCTGTATATTTTTCTATCTCTTCAGATTCAGGCCATTCATATAAGTGTACTGATTTCACTCCAGTTTCTTCTGCAAAAACCCAACTCCATACTTCATCAGTGATCGTTGGTAGGAAGGGAGAAAACATCCTAAGAACAATATTAAGTGTCTTTCTCAAAGTTAATACCGCTGAAGATTGTTCGGATTTATTATCACTGTTTCTTGCACGTAACTTTACTATTTCTATGTAATTATCAGTAAATGAATTCCAAAAAAACTTCTCTATTTCTTGAAGAGCAATTGAAAATTCAAAATCTTCATATGCTTTTGTTGAAATATCACATGTTTTCTTTAATTCGAATAAAAAAGACTTATCAAGATCATTTGTGATTTTTTGGCCTTCTGCTGAATGAGATAAAACAAACTTAGATGCATTAAAAATTTTATTAACTAATTTTGATCCTACCTTAAAAATTGATTCATCATTTGTAGCATCAGCTCCCAATCTAAAAGATGCAGCCCAATACCTAACTGAATCCGAACCAAATTTATCTATAGACTCTATTGGAGTAACTACATTACCCTTTGATTTTGACATTTTTTTCCTATCAGGATCTAAAACCCAACCTGATATAACTATATTTTTCCATGGTATATTTGAATTATGTAACAAAGCTTTAGCTATAGTATAAAAAGCCCACGTTCGAATTATCTCATGGCTTTGGGGTCTGATATCCATAGGAAATAGTTCTTTGGTTTCATCATCATCATCCCCCCATTTTGTAACAATTTGAGGTGACAATGAAGATGTGAACCAAGTATCAAACACATCTTCTTCAGCTATAAATCCACCTGGTATATTTCTTTGAGATTCAGTATATCCATATGGAACACTAATTTGAGGATCAATAGGCAATTCATTTTCATTAGGTAAAATTGGTCTCTCGTAATCAGGAATATTTTTTTCATCTAAAGGGTACCAAACTGGAATGGGAACCCCAAAATATCGCTGTCTTGATATGCACCAATCAGAATTAAGATTTTCTGTCCAATTTTCAAATCTTTTATACATAAAACTTGGGTGCCATGAAATACTTTTACCCGAATTAATCAATTCATTTTTCTTATCGAGTAATCGAACAAACCACTGTCTAGTAGTTAGGTACTCTAGAGGATTATCTCCTTTTTCGTAGTATCTAACCTGATGATTGATTTGTCTAGGCAAATCAATAAGCGGTTTTTTATCTCCTGTAACTGAATTTTGTTTATCTAACAAAATTTCTACCATTATTTTTTTTACACTTGGAGTTCGTTTCCCAATAATCAACTTATAATTTTTATTTGCTAAACTTGGATTCTCTGATTCCCATCCATCAGTTCCAAATTCTTTATCAATAATTCTTCCATTTTTCCCAATTATTTGCCTTAATTTCAATGAATGATCTTTCCACCATTGAACGTCCGTTTGATCACCAAAGGTACATACCATTAATATTCCAGTTCCCTTTTCAGGATCAACCTCCGTGCTAGAAAAAATTGGCACTTTAGAAAAAAACGCAGGAGTTATTGCACTTTTTCCAAATAAATGTTTATACCTTTCGTCGTCTGGATGTGCTGTCACTCCAACACAAGCAGCCAGTAATTCTGGTCTTGTAGTTGATATAATAAATCGTTCATTATTTTCTTGATCTACAACAAATTCAATATCATGATAAGCTCCAGATTTTTCTCTATCTTCTACCTCTGCTTGAGCAACAGCTGTTTGATAATCTACATCCCACATAGTGGGAGACTCTAGTTGATAAATATGCTGTTTTCTAAATAAATCTAAAAAACTTCTTTGGGCAATACGTCTACTTTTTTCATCAATAGTAGTGTACAAATCACCCCAATCAATTGAATAACCCATCCTTTCAAACACTTCCTTAAATGCCTTTTCATCTTCGTGAGTTACTAAAGAGCACATTTCAATAAAGTTCTGCCTACTTATTATAAGTTGGTGCTGTTTCTTTATTCCTAGCTTTTCTTTTTCTTTTTCTACATCGATATTTTCAATATAAGGAACATTTGGTTCAGCTCTTACACCAAAATAATTTTGTACTCTTCTTTCAGTAGGCAATCCATTATCATCCCAACCCATTGGATAGACTACGTTATATCCTCTCATTCGTTTATATCTTGCTATCAGATCCTGGTGAGTATATGAAAAAATATGTCCTATGTGTAAAGAACCGCTTACAGTAGGAGGTGGCGAGTCAATAACAAAATTTTCTTTACGTTTACTGTTTTTTATTCTAGAATGAACTTTAAGATTTTTCCATTCTTCACGCCAATATTTTTCTCGATCATTAACATCGAAAAACTTACTTATTTTACTTAAGTCAATTGATTTCATTTGAGTGGTTTTATAAATTTATAATTCATATATTATATTTATAATCTTTTATGATTACTGATTTTATTTCTTAATATTTTACTATTTTTAATCTCTTCTAGTTTTATCAAACCTTGTTTGGTATCACTTGCAATCCTTGCGGGATCTGAATTTTGTAATCTTAGCTTAAAAAGCCAATATACGAATGATTCTTGATCACTAACTGAGAAAGACGTACTCAAAATATCTATTTGATATTCCATTCTAAATATTTGCCAAAGGTGCTCTCTAGAATCTCCATAAATAATATTATAAACGGATTTTATTTCTTCTTTATTTGACAAGATACCTGAAGATATTGTTTTCTTTATTTGAGAATCTTCAACTGATGCAATGAGTGCTTGTTCTACGATTACTCCGTAAAAATAAGACAAATGAGCTCTAAATTTTTCGTATCCGAGAAAATCTTTTAGGTCTTTTTCTGGTATGTCACCATTATGATCCGACTCATTAACCCATTTCCAAAATTCTTCATTATTTGATAAATTCTTTGATTGACTAGCAAGTCTTATTGCTAATGTTTTCCAATTAAAAGCCTCTCCACCAATTAGATAATTTATTTGATTTGTAGAAAACTTTTCATTTGAAAGTTTCCATTTACGAATTACATCAAATAATAATTGTTTCCATTTTTTTTTATCGTTATTAATATTGTTATCGAGTTGAAATATAACTTCTTGAATAAGTTTTTCATCAGATAAATAAATTATCTCGTTATTTCTTATTTTTTCTTTGATCTCTCTCAATTTTTCTTCTTTCAGAACGTGATAATTTTCTTCCATTAGAAGAATGAGTAGGTATATTAGAAAGACTAGAAACATGAGAAGATTGCTCATTATTCTTAGCATTACTCATTACAGATGGTTCGTTAGAAAATTTACTTATTTTACCTTGATTACCTGAAGCATAAGCTGCGGAAGCATGAAAAAACAGCATACTTACACTACTGCGTATAGTGTCATTAAGATTTTGGAACATTGCATATCCTGTTCTTTTATATGCAACTAAAGGATCTCTTTGGCCTGCTGCTTCTAGTCCTATACCTTGTCTCATACTATCCATAGAAGTCAAATGTTCAACCCAATTTTCATCTAAGGATTTCAATAACACTGCTTTAGAAAATTCTGAAATGATTGTATCCCCAATATTTTCTATTCTAGAAATATAAAGTTTTTCAGTAAATTCATATAATGATTGCTTTAAGTCTATTTGACTGTCAATATAATCATTGATTTCTTCTGCAAATTCATCTTTTGGAATAATTTTAGTAATATCTCTATAAAAACTTGAGTCAATTTCATTATGATCATTAATTATTAGATCTATTTCCTCATGAATGTAATTTAATACTAAGTCCTTAATATTTTCGCCTGATAAGGCCTGGTCTCTCAGTTTATAGATAACATCTCTCTGAGTATTCATAACGTCATCATAATCAACTAAATATTTCCGAATCTCAAAATTTTGTGCTTCAACTTTGGTTTGTGCAGTTTCAACTGATTTTGAAACAATTCTATTCTCGATGGGAATATCATCCTCCCATCGAAGTAAATTCATCGCGCCCTTTATCCTATCACCACCAAAACGCTTAACTATTTCATCTTCAGTGGAAAGATAGAATTGAGTTTCTCCTGGATCTCCTTGCCTACCACATCTTCCCCTAAGCTGATTATCTATTCTTCTAGATTCATGTCTTTCGGTTCCAATAACAAATAACCCCCCATTTTCTACAACAAAATTATGATTTTTCTCCCAATCATCATCAACCTGTTCATCCGTCTTGGGTTTTCCTCCCAGAATTATATCTGTTCCTCGTCCTGCCATATTAGTAGCAACAGTTACCGCACCAGGTATACCAGCCTCTTCAATAATTTGTGCTTCTTTTTCGTGAAATTTTGCATTTAATACATTATGCGAAATATTTCTTTTTGATAATAGTTTGGATAAATGTTCAGACTTTTCTATGGTAGTCGTACCAATCAATACAGGTCTAGAATCCTTGTTTAATTCGCTAACTTTTTCAACTATTGCGTTCCACTTAGCATTCTCATTAATATATATGTAATCACCATGATCAACTCTCAAACTTTCTTTATTTGTTGGTACTTCTATAACTTCAAGACCATAGATTTTTTCCATCTCTTCAGCTTCTGTACTTGCTGTTCCCGTCATACCAGACAATTTTTTGTACATTCTAAAATAGTTCTGTAAAGTAATAGTTGCATAAGTTATAGATTCTCTCTGAATTGATACATTTTCCTTAGCCTCTAATGCTTGGTGCAAACCATCTGAAAATCTTCTTCCTGTCATCAGTCTTCCAGTAAATTCGTCAACGATGATTATTTGATTATTTTGTAATACATATTCTCTATTCTTTTCATAAACAAATTCAGCTCTAATAGCATTTTCTGCAAAATGAGATAGTACATTATTTTCTGGGGAGTATAGGTTATTTATTCCTAAAATATTTTCAATATTTTTTATTCCTTCTTCTGTTAAAGAAATATTTTTTCTTTTTTCCTCTATCTCAAAATCTCTACCTTGGTGTAATCTTTTTGCAAGTTTAGAAAATCTTTTATATTCTCCTGTTTGTTCTTTAGCAGGACCAGAAATGATGAGTGGAGTTCTTGCCTCATCGATAAGTATATTATCCACTTCATCAACTATTGCAAAATTTCTAGATTTTTGAACTTTTTGTTCATAATTATCTATCATATTATCTCTAAGATAATCAAAACCAAACTCATTATTTGTACCATAGGTGATATCACATTCATATGCTTCTTTTCTAGAACATATATAGAAAGAACCTTCTATTTTCATATCATTAATATTTTTATCATCAGAAATTAAAATTAGAGATTTATTATTCTGAAGACACCCAATTGATAATCCTAAAAATTGATATATTTTCCCCATCCATTCAGCATCTCTTTTAGCTAAGTAGTCATTAACAGTAATCAAATGAACACCATCACCTGAAAGAGCATTTAGAAAAGTTGGTAATGTGGCCACAAGAGTTTTTCCTTCTCCTGTTCTCATTTCTGAGATTTTACCCTGGTGAAGTATTATTCCTCCTATAATTTGCACATCAAAATGCCTCATACCCAAGACTCTTTTTGCAGCTTCTCTAACTAATGAATAAGCTTCAGGTAGAATCTCATCAAGTGAAGATCCATTACCAATATCAACTTTTAATTTTTCTGTGTATTCTTTTAGTTCAATTTCACTTAATGAACTAAATTTTCCTTCTAGATCATTAACTTTTTCAAGTATGGGATTAAGCTTTCCTAATGCTTTTTCATTGGAATCACCTAGTATTTTATTTAAAATATTGAACATATTATTATTGTAAATGAAAAATATTTTTACATGTTGTAATTATGATTACAAGATATTATTAATGAGTAAATAACTGCCCTACTGATTTTCCCTCATGAATTCTTCTAATTGCCTCACCTAATAATGGAGCAATTGATATAACCTTGATCTTTTCATGCTGTTTAGTAGCAGATATAGGAACAGTATCAGTAACCACAAACTCTTTTATATATGAATTTTTTACTAATTTAACTGCTGAATCGCCAGGTAGTACACCATGGGTTGCAACAGCATAAATGTCCTTAGCTCCAGCTTTATGAATAGCTTCAGCCGCAGCTATCATTGTTCCTCCACTGCTTATTTCGTCATCAAACAATATTATGTTTTTTGAAGCAACCTCACCTATAACATTTAAACTTTGGACTTGGTCATCATTTCCCAGTCTTCTTTTTTCAACAATCGCCAATGGAACATTAATCCAGTTTGCAAAATCTCTTGCCTTTTTAGAAATTCCTATATCTGTTGCCACAACCACACAATCTTCCACCGACTTGTCTTTAAAATATCTTACTAAGTTGGGCATTGCAGTTAATTCATCTACAGGAACTTTGAAGAACCCTTGAACTTGCCCAGCATGCAAATCAACCATTACCACTCTATCTGCTCCCGCAGTTTCAAGCAGGTCAGCTACTAGTCTTCCTGTAATAGGAACTCTGGGTTGGTCTTTTTTATCCGTTCTAGCATAACTATAAAATGGAACCACTGCAGTTATTCTTCCAGCGGATGCACGTTTTGCAGCATCTATCATTATAAGCAGTTCCATAATGTTATCATTTACAGGCTCCACTGTGGACTGAAGTATAAATACATCCTTCTGACGAACATTCTCTAATATTTTTACAAATGTATTATCATTAGCAAATTTGAAAACTTGAATTTTTCCTACATCTTGATCTAAATATTTACAAATATCTTCAACCAAAACACTATGAGAATTACCAGAAAAAATTACAGGTTTCCCATTAAATCCATTCATTATTTTTACCTTTACTAAAATTTAACTTGCTGGTACTGTTACTAACAGTACTTAATCTATCATTTATAGAAATTAATGTAAAACAATATTCAACACCCATATACTAAATTGGAAATAAAGTTTAAAATTGAAATTACAAAATTTGTATTCAAAGGAAATAATGGAAGTATATTTAGCCACACCAAGAGGTTTTTGTGCAGGAGTAGATTTGGCTGTTGACATTGTCAAAATGGCTGTGGAAAAATATGGTAAACCTGTGTACGTAAAGCATCAAATAGTTCATAATCCAAAAGTAGTTGATGACGTCGAAAAAATGGGAGCAATAACAGTCGAAAAAGTTAGTGAAGTTCCAAACAACTCAGTTGTTGTATTTAGTGCTCACGGTTCTCCACCTAAGGATTACCAAGATGCAAAAAAGAAAAACCTAACCGTCCTAGATGCTACATGCCCTTTAGTTACAAGAGTGCATAACGAAGCAAAAAAATATAAAAAAGAAGGGAAAAAAATTATCTTAGTTGGACATAAAGGGCACCAAGAAGTAATAGGAACAACAGGGCAATCTGATATGGAAATAATCGATGATAGAGATGATTGGGTTTTGCCGAATTATGAAAATGATGAAAAAGTAGCTGTTTTAACTCAAACTACTCTTTCGGTTGATGATACATCAAAAACAATAAAAAAAATTTTACAATCTAAACCTGATGCTGTTATAAGAAATGATATATGCTATGCCACAACTAATCGCCAACAAGCTGCTATTGAATTAGCTGACCTAACTGAAATTGTGCTTGTCATAGGTGCTAGTAATAGTTCAAATTGTAATCGATTACGAGACGTTGCTATAAAAAAAGGTGTACCAGCATACTTAATTAATGGACCAGAGGAATTAGACATGAATTGGCTAAAAAACGTGAGTAAAATCGGAATTACATCTGGGGCATCTACACCAGAAAAACAGGTCCAATCTGTAATTAGTGCAATTAATCCAAAAATAATACATGATGTAGGTCCAGGTGAGAGAAAAACAATCTTTTCATTGCCGAAAAAAGTAAAGGAAGTTTTTTCAGAGGAAAAGAAATGAAAGTAGTATCTGTAGAGTGTTTAGTTTTAGATGAACAATATCCTTACGTAGTAATAAATACAGATGAAGGGATAATTGGTTTTGGAGAATGTTTTAGAAGATCACCATACGTAACAAAAACTGTTATTGATACGGTTTTTGCTCCATTAGTAATAGGAAAATCGCCATTTAACAACAATGAAATTTGGGAAGACATGCTAAATTCTGCAGCCACAATGGGACCGCTAGGAACTCTATTAACAGCTGCATCTGGTATTGATATAGCATTATGGGATATAAAAGGTAAAGTTCTTAATCAACCAATTCATAAATTAATTGGCGGAAAACAAAAAGAAAAAATTGCATTATATGCTAGTTCTCTTAGAAGAGATCTGTCCCCTAAAGAAGAAGCTATAAGAGTTGGAAAGTTTTTCGATCAAGGTTATAAGGCTTACAAAATGCATTCAGCTAACCCATCAAAAATAGATGATGAGTTAAATGATAATACAATAAACACCGTAAAAGAAATTAGAAAAGAATTAGGAAATCAGGTGGAAATCATGGTCGATGTTAATGGAGCCTATTCTGTTTCTCATGCTATAGAAATAGGTAAACAACTTCAGGACTTAAATGTTTTTCATTTCGAAGAACCAGTAAAATCCATGAAAGATATGGAAGGTTTATCTAGAGTTTCAGAAAAGTTGGATATTCCAATAGCCGCTGGCGAAAATGCATTTACAAGATGGGAACATATGAGATTATTTGAGTATGGAAAACCAGATATAATGCAACCTGATGTAGTCAAAGTTGGCGGAATAACTGAACACATAAGAATTGAAAGCGCTTTATCATCTAAAAATGCTATTCTAACTACTCACAATACTCAACCATATGGTTCCACAGCCGCACATGCTCATATAATTTCTAGCAGTAACAATTATCCATATTTTCAAGAATATAATATTGAAAAAGTATCAATTAAGGATCATGATTCGATACTAGATGAAAAATTCGAACCGGTTGATGGTTCAATCAAAGTACCTGATTCACCAGGCTTAGGATTATCATACAACCTCAATAGGATGAGAGAGAGAGCTGTTGATAAACCCACGAAATTAATAGACCCTAGAAAATAATTTATGAAAAATATAAGAATCATAGCTATCATAGCATTATTGATTTTTTTAGCATTAATTTCTTGCTCCCAGCCTAAAAGTACTATAGAGAAAGTAAAGACAATACAAGTAAATCATCCTGTGGACTGTGAAAATTGGGATGGTAAAATTTTTGAAAAAATAAAAATAGAAATTTTTTTTAAGAATAACTCTAGTAAAGTTTTGTCTACTGAGCTTGCTGATGAGCATAAAGAAATATCTACTGGTTTAATGTGCAGGAAAGAAATTACTAAATCTTCAGGGATGTTATTTGAGTTTCAAACAGAGCAAAATATTGGTTTTTGGATGCTTAATGTTAATTTCCCCATAGATATTTTATATCTTATAAAAAAAGATGAAAAATTATACATTGTAGATTATAAAAAAATGAAGCCATGTAAAAATTATGAAAAAATATCATACACTGAATATGAGAATAAATGTAGAACAGAATCTATGAATTACAAGCCAAAAAAAATGTATAATTATGCTTTAGAAATAAATAAAAACACACTAAATATTGAGAACATAGCTTATATAAAAATTCTTGGTTCCAAATAATTGAAAGACAAACATATTGCAAAAAAACACCAACAATAGATTACTATTAATTATTACTGATGGACTTGGATTCAACCCAAATACATCAAAAAAAATAATAGTAAAAGTATGGGATAATTTAACACCCATAGAAAAAAGTGAACTTTTAGATTTATATAACAAAAATAATTTAGATGAAAATTTATATCTAGCACCCTTATACCCAATTTCTTCTGAAGTTTTTGATGAAAATCACAAATTGGAATTTATGAGTAATAATCTAAAAAAAATTATAAATATTCGTTCAGAAATTTCAAAATCTCTCTTAAATAAAATAGGTAAAAAAATAAATGAATTTTCAGAAAAATACAAATATGTGCCCTGGTCCTCTAAGTGTGATAATCTAGCAGATATTAGAAATAATAATTACTCTATATCCACAAAAGCATCAGGAATATGGGTTGGATACGAAGATATTAAACCAACAGTTCAAGGTAATTCAGAAACAGGACATCAGCAAATAGGAAACTTATCACTTGCTAATCAAATCCCCTTAGAGATTTCTGAATCTATCAAAAATAATAGTTTTTATGAAAACTCGAACCTTAATTCGTGTATAAATAAAGCTAAACAAAATAACTCCAAAATTAATTTTTCTTTTCTTCTTTCTGGAACAAAAGGATCAAATGGAAGAGTTCATAGTGCCTGGAATCATTTAGAAGCCTTTCTAAAATTAGTACTTAATAAACATAAATTTCCTGCCGAAAAGCTTCAAATGCAGGCAATTCTTGATGGTAGAGACTCAGGAAATTTTAGTTCCGTGAAAAATTCAAACGAAGAGGCAGGTTTTCTGTATAAATTAGAGAATTTACTAGAGAAACACAAAGCAATCGAAAGTCTATGTTGGGTTGTAGGTAGATCTTCAGCTATGGATAGAGATTTCAGAGAAGAATCAGCCCATTCAGACTTTATGCATTTAACTGGAGAAAAATATAATCCCGTAAAAAGTTTTGCTGAAGCTATTACGTTTATAAAATCTCAACATGAATCAGGAATCACTGATCAAAGTATACCCCCATTATCTATTCTAAGAAATAACAATAAAGTACCAGTTATAGATACAAATGATTCATTTATTAATCTCAACTTTAGATCGGATAGACAAAGAATAAAAACTGCTTGGTTATCAGAATCAAAAGAATACTTGCTTAATGAAGCGAAGGTAAGAGGTAAAGAATGGAAAGGTAACTGGATAAATCATAACCTAAAATTAAATATTTGCACAATAGCTGAATATGATCCTTTTTTTGAGGAAAAATCTCAAGTAAAGGTAGCATTTAAAACAAAACCTCTTAATGACAATCTACTTTATCAATGGAAAAACCTTACACGAAATAAAACATATGCACTTATTGGAGAAAGTGTAAAGTCATCGCATGTGGGATATTTTATACGAGGAAGAAGAGAAGAAATAAACGGAATAAATGAGTTTAGAAAAATTATTCCATCACACAGTGTAGAAGAAGGTGTAAAATCTGACACAGACTTTTATCTATTTCCTGAAATGAGAAATAACGAGATAACTGAAGAAGTTGAATATACGATAAATTCCACTGATCATCACTTAATAATCTGCAATCTTGCAGCAACTGATATGATTGGTCATTGTTTACCTGAAAAATATGAAGAGGCTAAAAAAGCATACAAATCTGTAGAAAATTCAATCTGCTCTATGGTCGAGACAGCAAAAAAGAAAAATATACCAGTAATTATTACCTCAGATCATGGCAATATAGAAAATAATGATTCTTCACATAGTGATAACGACATACTAACTACCATAGTCATTGATAGAAAACTAAAGATAGCTCATTTCCCAGCTAGACTATATGATATAGGGCCAACCATTATTGAAATTTTTGGATTAGAAAACACTATAAATAAAAATATACGTAGAGATAAAAAGTTTTTGGGGAAAAGTATTATTAAGTTTGTTTAAATCTCAAAAAAATCTTTACCAAGCTGTCTCTCCTCCATCCACAATTAGTTCAATACCTGTTACCCATGAAGATTCGTCTGAGGCAAGATAGAGTATCCCATAGGCAATGTCTTCTGGCAAACCTAACCTACCCAATGGTGTCATATTTAGACGATAATCTCTTATTTCTTTCTGAGAATGAATATCCAATGTCATCGGTGTATCTGTAAATCCTGGATGAATAGAGTTAACCCTAATATTATCCTTACCATATTGAACAGCAGCTCCCTTACTAAATGTTCTAGCAGCGCCTTTTGAAGCATGATAGGCTGCTCCTGCGGGAGAACCTACAATACCAAATATTGAAGAAACATTTATTATCGAACCTCCTCCAATATTTCTCATATGAGGAATTACTGCTCTAGTTCCAAGCATAATTGCTGTAGAATTAACAGCAAAAACATCGTTCCAATTATTCAAAGTTGTTTCCTCAACTACAGCTCTGCCCTTAGCCCCTGAAAGACCAGCGTTATTGACCAATATATCTATTTTGCCCCATTGCTTTATCACTTCATCAATTAATTCATCCCATTCTTTTTCATTAGCTACATTGATTTTTATAAATATTGCATTTCCATTATTTGAATTAATTTCATCTCGAAGAACTTTACCTTTATCTACATCCATATCTGCAATCACAACCTTTGATCCTTCGTCAGAAAATATCCTGGTTGCTGCCTCACCAATACCAGAAGCTCCTCCTGTAATTATCGAAACTTTATCTTTTAATCTAGAACTCATATATAACTCCATAACTTAGGTATATTTAAATTATCATAGTTTGATATTTTATATAAAGATTTCAGCAATAAAAAAAATAAATTTTACATATTATATTAAAGATATGTTTTTTTTCAGACGTAAAAATAAAAAACCAATATATTATGGTTGGTGGGTTTCAATAGCAGGATCTTTCAATTTGATGATAAGTTCAGGCCCAACCTTTCAAGCTGCGAGTACCCTATTTAAGGCAATAGAAGATGAATTTGGCTGGTCAAGAGCTTTAGTCTCTGGGGTAGCTTCTTTCGGGAGATTTGGAGGAGCATTATTTGGGCCTATAGAGGGGTGGTTAACAGACAAATTCGGAGCTGGCAAAATGATATTATTTGGATTTACATTTGCAGGTATAGGTATGATAATCTTCTCAAAAATATCTGGACCCCTAATGTATTATTTCTCTTTTTTTATTGTATCTTTAGGATTTTCATTAGGGGGATTTGTTCCTTCAATGCACTCTGTTAACACTTGGATGTCAAAAAGAAGAGCAACTGGAATGGCAATAGTAATTTCAGGATCAAGTTTAGGGGGAGTATTTGTTCCTTTCATAGTCTGGAGTATAAATAATTATGGATGGAGAGAAACTACATTAATTATAGGAATAGTGACTATAATAGCAGGTCCACCTTTATCATTTATTATTGGTAAAAAATTTGACGGTTATGAAAATATAAGCAGAAAAAAAAACATAGATACCAAAAGTATGAGTCATACTGCTTTTCAGTATGATTTCAAGCCAAGTGAGGCAATCAAAACACGAGGTTTTTGGGGCATTTCTATTACCCATACCTTTACTAATCTTTCGGTTGGGGCGGTTTCAGCTCATATTTTCTTTCAACTAACTGATATTAATGGAGCAAACCTATCGGATTCCCTTGCATCTACAATATTACCGATAATGGCGTTTACTGCGTTCTTTTTTCAAATGATTGGCGGATTCGTAGGTGATAAATTTAGCAAAAGAAAAGTCCTTCCTTTTTTAATACTTATTCAAGGTTCTTCATTAATTGTTCTTGGATTTGCCAACACATATTTACATAGTATAATTTTTGCGCTCTTATGGGGAATTGGTTTTGGAGCTAGAACTCCAATGTTACATGCTCTTAGAGGAGAGTATTTTGGTAAGAAACACTTTGGAATGATTTTAGGAATGTCTAGCTTTCCTATGATGCTTGGAATGATGATTTCTCCTGTAATTGTAGGTAGAATATATGATATACATAAAAGTTATGAAGGAATTCTTTACTTTTTAGGTCTAACGTGTGTCGTAGCTTCAATTACAATTTTATTTGCGAAAAAGCCTACACCACCAAATATAGGAATTTATGAAAATGAAAAATAATATATTCATATGTAAAATTTGCAAAAATGAAATTTTTTCAAAATTTCTCCCCTCAACAAAGCCTAGTTGTCCAGCATGCGGTGGAGATGTTGAAATAAATAATGACGCTATAGAAAAAAATCTTGTTACTTTATGTCAAAGCTGCCATACTGAAAACATTCTTTATGAGTCTAAATATTGTAAAAAATGTGGAGATAAGTCCAGTTATTGGAGCGGAGAAAAAAATATAGCACAAGATAATACAAAACCATTTGAAAACAATAGAGTTTTATACAAGTCTTCCCGTGGACCTGAAGGAGGGACTATTCCAAGATGGGAAAATTTAAATAAACTCTCTTAGCTTAATTACTATGAAATTTTTCATGGTGTAAAGATAACAAGTTTTCTCCCCAATCATTCTTAATATCCCGAATTACTGTATGAATATGATTTGCTCCATTTTGTGTGTTGTCATACTCAATTATAAAGTCAGGATGATATATGGAGTAATAATGCGGTTTCTTTGGAACAATAGAACCAGCCCAAACAAATCTCATTTTATCTAGATTACTAATATTTTTCATATATTCAGAAAAAAATATGTCGTTAAATCTTCTAAAATAATGCTTAATTAGTGGTTCTATTAATTTTTTTTGTGAATCAAATAATTCTGTAAACTTAATACCATCTTCTATATGAAATTTTTTAACATGTATAACATTTTTAGTAATAATATCTGAAGGAGCATTTTCGTGCAATATTGCCTTTTTTGATTGATGAAAATTCATAGACTTTATAAATTTTCTTGCGATATCTTCTTCATTTAGAAGAGTTCTTTCTTTTTTTCTATTACCATGTTGAATCTCCGCAGGATTTGCACCAAAAAAACTAGGTAATAAAGAAATAAAATTTGTAGAAAAATTAATTGTTACAAGTACATGATGACCATTTAGTCTTATACCCCAAGGATTACCTTCATTATTCGGCTTTCCAAAAATAGAAAAGTAATAAAGACCACTATCTCTATTCCAATTATTTTTTTCTCCTTGTATTCTCTCCCATTCATCGAGGATTTTCTCAAGTTCAATTATTTTATCAACCGTTATCTGTCCGATTTCACTAAGTAATGACTTAATCATATTAAAAGCCAAAACCTGTTGATTTTTATTCATTTCCAATAAAGTTAATCCGTATTTCTTAATTGGTGTGTAATGCCAATTCATTCTTTCTTGATCAAAGAAAGAAAAAAATAATTTTTCTCTTTGGGATGAATCTAATTTTTCTACAAATTTACGTACCTTTATGATCAGTTCATCAGTAAATTTTTTTGAAATATCTATTATCATAATGTAAATATTTATTGATTTATTGTTTCCAACTTATAACATTAATAATTATTATCAAATAAATTTAAGGGCTAAAGATGAGTAAATACTACGATAACTCGATAATTCCTGATTTCTTAAGAAGGAAATTTAATGTTTATGACAGAATTGATGAACTTGGTATAGAGCTAGGTTCATTTAAGGATAATGTAAAAACCTTAAAAGATTCAGAAATATGTACTGAAATTTTCCATGAATCAGGATTAGTTTATCTTTCAGGCCACGGATATGGACCAGGCCAGATGTACGACGATGATGAAAGAATAACTGAAGGCCAAAAAGCTGCAGAATGGATAGCTAATTCTATGATAAGGCGATTACACTGGGCAATCACATGTGGAGGTGAAGGAGGAGATTTAAATGATGTTTTATATACGGTAAAAGCGATTGGTATGGTAGTTTCAACTGATGTTGATTTTAACAGTGCTCCATCAGTTATGAACGGTTTTTCAAGAAGATGGCAATCTGTTTTTGGTGGGGGTAAGGGTGAATTCTCTAAAAACGGACTTGATACTAGTTTCTCTGGAGTTCATGCTAGAAGTGCAATTGGAGGGTTCACAGGAAGATTTTCTATAGAACCAGAAATTATAGTTGCTATTCCTCCTGATTTATCAAAAGAGATAATAAAAAATAGAGGATGGATACTTCCTTTATCTCCTGAAGTATATAAGAAAATAACTAAAAAATGAAAATACTTATCTCAGGAAGCAGTGGTCTAATAGGTAAGGCATTAATTAATTTATTAGAGTCAAAAAAGCATCAAATATTTATTCTTAAAAGAAATAATAATAGAGCAAATAGCAAAAATTCAATTTTTTGGAATCCTTATAAAAATATAATTGATTTAAATAAAATTGAAAATTTTGACGTATTTATCAATCTAAACGGAAGTTCTATATCAAAAAGCATGATGATGGGACGAATTAATTTTAGGTCAAAGAACAAGATTTATAATAGTAGAATAAAAACTACTAAATTTCTAAAAGAATGTATTGAAAAGTTAAATAATCCTCCACATTTATATATAACAGCATCAGCATGTGGATATTATGGTGATAGAGGAAATTCAGTTGTTGAGGAAAGTTCTAAACCTGGCTTAGGATTTCTTTCTAATACTGCTAAAATCTGGGAAAATATTGCAATACCTGACAAAAAAAATGTGAGAGTTGTAAACTTACGATTAGGTTTAGTTATTACTAAAAATGGCGGAATAATAAAATCATCTAAATTTATATATAAATCTTATCTAGGTGGCAAGTATGGGAATGGTAATCAATGGTGGCCATGGATATCTATGAAAGATACAATTAGAGCAGTAGAACACATAATAGAAAATAAAAATATAAATGGACCAGTAAATTTAGTATCTCCCAAGTTGATAAGAAATAAAGATTTTGTAAAAGAATTATCAATCTACTTTAAAAAACCAGCTGTATTAAATTTACCAAGTTACATAATAAAGATTTTTTTTGGTGGAATAGCCAATGAAGCTTTACTAAGTAGTCAAAAAGTTATACCTAAAAAGCTTTCTGAAACTAACTTTTCATGGGAGCATCTATATATCGAACAAGCTCTAAAAGATAACTAAGAATTTTCTTTAATCATTTTTCTTAGAACAAAAGGAAGAAGACCACCATTTTTGTAATATTCATTTTCGATTAATGTATCAATTCTCACAAGTACTTTAAATCTCTTATTTTGACCAGAAACAGTTTTTGCCGTAACTTCTATAGTAGATCTCGGCTCAACTTCATTAGCAACATCTGGAATATCGTAAAATTCACTTCCGTCTAATCCTAATGATTCCATTGATTGGTTATCAACAAATTGCAAAGGTAAGACTCCCATACCGACTAAATTAGACCTATGAATACGCTCAAAGCTTTGTGCAATAACAGCTCTAACTCCTAATAACATAGGACCTTTTGCAGCCCAGTCCCTTGAACTTCCAGTACCATATTCCTTTCCTGCAAAAACGATTAACGGCGTATTATCTAAACGATATTTTTCTGATGCTTCATAAATTCTCATTTTTTCATCTGATGGGAAATGTAGAGTCCAGTCACCTTCCATATCTGGACATAATTTATTTCTAAGTCGGATATTTCCAAACGTACCCCTAACCATTACATCATGATTACCTCTTCTTGAACCATATGAATTATAATCTTTTCTTGCTACATCATTACCAAGCAAAAATTGTCCGGCTGGTGCAGATGGAGGTATAGAACCTGCTGGAGAAATATGATCAGTTGTAACAGAATCAGCAACACTAACAAGAACTCTAGCATTTAGGATTTCATCTTTTATTTGAGGAGTCTGGGAAAAATTATCAAAGTATGGGGGTTTTTGAATGTATGTTGAGCTAGAATCCCAATTAAAATTCAAACCTAAGGATGTTTCTAGATTTTTCCATGCATCTGGACCTTCGATAACAGATGAGTACTGCTCATTAAATATTTCAGGTTTAATTGCTTTAGATATTAAATCTGAAATTTCATCTTGAGATGGCCAAATATCCTTAAGGAAAATTAAATCCCCATTATCATTAGAACCAATTGGTTCATTTACTAAATCTATATCTACAGTACCAGCTATAGCAAAAGCTACCACTAATATTGGGGATGCTAAATAATTTGCCTTAACCTGAGGATGCACCCTTCCTTCAAAATTTCTGTTACCACTTAACACTGCAGCAACTGTAAGATCATTCTCTGAAACCGTATCAGCAACAGCCTGAGGTAATGGTCCAGAGTTACCAATACATGTTGTACATCCATATCCGACAGTATTAAATCCCATAAAATCTAAGTCTTCATGTAAATTAGCTTGAGTTAAGTATTCAGTAACAACTGTTGAACCAGGGGCTAAACTAGACTTTACCCAAGGTTTTCTACTTAATCCTTTTTCTCTTGCCTTTTTAGCCAAAAGACCTGCACCAACCATAACATACGGATTCGAAGTATTTGTACAACTAGTAATAGCAGCTATTACAACAGAAGAATTAGAAATTTCTTCTATATTCTTATCTATATCTATTTTATATTTTTTATCTGTAGAGACATCAAATGAATTAGAAAAGTTCTTACCGATATCCTTTAAAGAAATTTTGTCTTGCGGTCTTTTTGGCCCAGCTAAAGATGGTGTTACATCAGACATATCAAAATCTATCGATTGTGAGTATGATGGTTCTGAATTTTTATCATAGAACATACCATTAGTTTTTGAAAAACTTTCTACCCTATTTATTAAATTGTTATCCCTACCCGTATCTTTCAAATACTTTATTGTTTGATCATCAATTGGGAAAAATCCACATGTAGCACCATACTCAGGAGCCATATTAGCTATAGTTGCACGATCCGCTAAAGGTAATTTATGTAAACTAGGTCCATAGAATTCAACAAACTTTTCTACTACACCTATTGATCTTAGTTTTTCCACTATCGATAAAACTAAATCAGTAGCTGTCGAACCCTCAGGTAGGTCTCCAACAAGTCTCAATCCAACAACTTCAGGTAAAACCATATAATAAGGTTGACCTAACATAACAGCCTCTGCTTCAATACCTCCAACCCCCCATCCAAGTACACCAAGCCCATTTATCATAGTTGTGTGAGAATCAGTACCAACACATGAGTCAAGCATTAAAGAATTTTTATCCGATTCCTTATCAAGAAGAACAACCTCTGCTAAATATTCTAAATTTACTTGATGAACAATTCCTGTACTAGGAGGAATAATTCTTAAGTTATTAAAAGCACTTTGGGCCCATTTTAATAATTTATATCTTTCTGTATTTCTTTCAAACTCTCTATCAACATTTAATTTTAGTGAGTCTACATTAGAAAAATTATCCACTTGAACAGAATGATCAATCACCATATCTGATCTTACAATTGGATTAATGATTGAAGGATCTCCCCCTATTTCTTTAACTGCATCACGCATTGCAGCAATATCTACTACAACAGGTACACCAGTAAAATCTTGTAATAGTACTCTCCCTGGCATAAATGGAAATTCACTACTAGGCTTAGAATTTGGACGCCAAGAGCTTACTAGCTCAACATGTTCTTTAGTAGCTATGCCTCTGGTAAGGCTTCTCAATACATTTTCTAATAAAACTCTAATTGAGTATGGAGTTTTATTTATCTCAATTAAATTTAGCTTTTCTAATGAGTATATTGACTCAAATGAATATTCTTTTTCATTTAGTATTATTTTTTTTGTAGAATTAAACATATGTATTTTTTCTTGCAAAAAGTTTCTAATCAGATAATATATTTTATATGATTTTTCAAAATAAAAATGAAAAATAAACCAAAAATCTTATGTTTAATTATAATCCAGCATCCGTTATAGCTAATAAAACACCATTTTTTTATGGTTGGATAATCGTATTTACCTCAAGTCTTTCAATGTTTGTAAGAAATGCCGCAGCAACATTAACGATTGCGGTTTTTGTATACCCTATGAGTGAAGATTTAGGCTGGAGTAGGACTCTAATTGTAGGTGCAGCTGCTGCATCTGGAGTTGCATCTATGTTTATATCTCCATTAGCTGGTTGGATTTTACAAAAATTTGGCAGTAAATTTCTAATTTCTATCTCACTCTTTTTACTTGGTTTAGTTATTTTATCAATCAGGTGGACAACTAACCCTATAACCTTTTATCTATTATTTGGAACAGGAAGATTGATTTTTCAAGCACCACTTCAAATAGGTCCGACTACAGTTGTAGCACAATGGTTTATTAAATTGAGAGGTAGGGCATCTTCTATTCTTGGTGTATCTCACTCATTAGGAATGGGTTTATTCCCATTATTTGCACAACTATTTATCAATGCTAATAATGGTGATTGGCGAATGGCATGGTTTTGGATAGGTATATCAGTTTGGATTATAGCACTACCTATAACTTTGATATTACTTATAAATAAACCCGAGGACATAAATGAATTGCCGGATGGAATTAATGAAGCATCAAAAAAAAATAGTAAAACAAATACTGAAGAACAGTGGAATTTACAAGATGCAGTGAGAACGCCCACACTTTGGCTTCTAGCTTTAGCTGGAGGTTTAGTATTCTTTATCCATACTGGAGTTAATATTCATCAAGCAGCCTTTCTTCGAGACTCAGGTATAAGTGCATCTGTAGCAGCTTCTGCATTAGCTATTATGGCTGGAGGAAGTGCAATAGGAAGTGTAATTTGGGGCAATTTACTAGATAAATTTTCAGTAAAATTAGTATATTCACTAGCTGCAGGATGGCTTGGAGTTACAGCTTTACTATTCCTACAAGTAAATTCTACTGCTTCTGCATTTATAGTTGCAATAATTTTTGGGATTGGATTAGGAGGTTTGCTTGTGATTCCACCCGTAGCAATGGCTCATTATTTTGGTAGACAATCTTTGGGTGCAATTAGAGGCATAACCGAGCCTTTTGTAAGTGGAGGACAAGCTATTGGTGCAATTGCAGCAGGGGTTATTTTTGATATATCAGGATCATATGATGGGACTTTTCCTGTTTTTACAGTTGCAGCAATAATTGCAATAACACTAATCATTTCATCTAGAAAACCTAAAAAAAGCACTAGATAGCAGCACCACCATCAACCGTGATCATAGATCCAGTTATCATTGATGCATCGTCAGATGCTACAAAAAGAAAAGTTTTAGCTATATCCTCAGCTGTTTGTAGTCTTCCTAGTGGAGTATCGTTCAATCTTTTACTATAATTTTCTGGATTTTCAATACTAGTTTCCCATCCATTAGGACTATAAATATTATCACCTCTAATAAAAGGAGTATCTACATGACCTGGAGAAATTATTACACAGCGAATATCATACTTTGCAAAAGAACTTGCCGCTGATCTCGTTAATCCCACCAAACCCATCTTTTGTGAGGCATAACCGGGACTTCCCCCTTGTGGTCGAATAGATGCTAAAGAACCTAAGTTCAAAATTACACCATTACTATTTTTTTTCATATATGGTACAGTGTGCTTGATACCCAAAAAAGATCCAATAAGTCCCACATCTATTATTTCTCTAAATTGACTCTCAGACTGCTCCTCAAATTCAACTCTAAAATTTGCCCCAGCATTATTACATAGAATATTTATAGTTCCGTATTGAGTTAAGATTTCCTTAACTGCATTTTGCCATGAATTAGAATCTTTAACATCAAGCTTAATTGGAAAAGATTCTCCACCATTATTAAGTATTTGATTGGAAATTACTTTTGCTTTTGATAAATCTATGTCTGCAACAGCTACTTTCGCACCCTCCTGAGCAAAGAGTTGAGCTTGCGAACCCCCTATTGCTCCTCCCGCTGCCGTTATCAGTGCTACTTTATTCTTTAGTTTCATTATTTACCTTCTTTTGTTACAGCTTCAATCATTGCTTGAATATAACCATTTGCAAATGCTCTACCTCTATGTCCCCATTCCGTATCTTGATAAGTTTTGGGGACGTGATCATCAATAAAAAAACTATCGTAGTCATTTTTATAAAAAATCTTCATCGCTTTATACATGTCTACATGGCCAGTGTTGATGAATTCTTCATGAAAACTTTCTGGATTTGGAGCAGAAACATTTCTAAAATGAACATAAAAGATTTTTTTACATAAAAGCATCTCTTCAATAAAGTTATAAATATTTTCACCTTTAGAATCAAACATTTCAGCAATAGTACCTTGGCAAAACTCTATTCCACAATAATCCGAAGGATAAATATTTAGATACCTTCTATAACTATCATAACTTCTAAAAATATTTGGGACGCCACCTAATTTTTCTACAGGAGGGTCACATGGATGAATTCCTAATTTTATTTTCTCTTCTTCGGCTATTGGCATAATAATTTTTATCCAATATTCTAAATTTTCCCAAATTTCTTCCTCGTCATATTCTCTTCCATGAGTATTAGGAATTTTTTTTGCATCATCATAGTCAAATGCTGTGGCATACGCCCCTCCTCTAATCATTTTAGGCTTTGTTCTCCAAACATGAGATGGCATCCAGTTATATCCAAAAATTTTTATCCCAGCTCTGGCAATATTTTTGATTGTAAGAATCATGTTTTCAATTTGCTGGTCTCTTTTTGGACCATTAAGCATAATATCGTCATAGAAATTTGTTGGTACATTTTCAAGAGCAGATAATTTTAATTCTTTGCTTTCTACCTGAAGCCTTAACTTAACTAAATCTTTTAATTCCCAAATACCTTTATTAGTTGGCAAATTAGGTGTGTTTAATAAAATATCGGTAGCACCATATTGTCTTGCAAAAATTAAAAATTCATCACTCGCTTCATTAAATTGTCCAAAACCAGTTCTCATACTATATCTCCGAAAATAAATAAAAATAATTTATAATATTATAAACTAATAAAGTTTTATAACTACAAAGATGATTATAGACACTCATGCACATATCCATCAACATGAAGAACATGAAATACCGGAAATTATTTCTCGAGCTTCAGAATCTAGAGTTACGAAAATCGTTAATGCCGGGGTAAATATCAAAGATTCAAAATTATCCTTAAAAATTTCTAAAATTTATGAAAACGCTTATACAGGTGTAGGTATTCATCCAGAGGAAATAAAAAGTTCTATAACTAAGAAAGATTTAGATATCTTACATGAATTATCAAAAGACAAAAAAGTTGTAACTATTAGTGAAATTGGCATAGATCATCAAAATCATTCACCAAATTTAGAGATTCAGGAAGAAGCTTTTTATGAACAGATTAAGTTAGCCAAAAAAGAAAAGTTACCTATAATTTTTCATATTAGAGAAAAAAATAACGATGTGGAAGAATCTTATGCAAAAGATATTGCAATTAAAATTTTTTCAGAACTTTCACCAGGAGATACCGGAGGGGCAGCACATTATTTTTCAGGAAAATGGGAATATGCAAAAAAATTACTAGACCTAGGTTTTATGATATCGTTTGCTAAGCCTATAATTTACAATAAGGTTTTGCATGAAACGGTACTTAATACTCCCGTCGATAAAATAATAGTTGAAACTGATTCATATCCCCAATATTACAAATCAGATAGAGCAAAATGGACTGAGCCTAAAGACATATCAAAAATAATACAAAAAATATCTGAAATCCGTAATCAAGATTGCAAATTTTTAGAAGAAAAAATATATAAAAATTCAAATAAGCTTCTAAAATTTTAATTATTTCTGAAAGTTTATAACTTAAACCTAGATTTAATTTCTCTATTTAGTTTTTTATTATTTTTTCTTAGAATATCCCTTGAAACCCCCTTAGTAACAGCTTTGGGTTTATTATTTTTTTTCTTTCTAATATTTATATTTTTTTCAAGCAATTTTTTTAATTCAATTTCAATAAAATTAAAATCATTTTGAGGAATAATATGCAACATTCCAAAAAGAGCTAACTCCCACTTATCAGCTGGCCATTTCCTTAAGTATTCTAATGAAGGAGCAACATAAGTTGCGTCTACAGAAGCATCATATTCAAGCTTCAAATCATTTTTAGTATTAACTCTATAGGGAAATGTTTCTTTTTCATTATGGCTAGTCCATATGACATTATTTTCTACAAACATAGTTGAAGTCACTGTTGATGTAGCGTTAAATACTTTTTTGTCACTAATATAATATAGTAATCTATCATCTGGTTCCATTACATCAACTTTTTTTCTAGATTTTTTGTCGAAGCCCTGGATATTTAGGGCTGAGGAAAAAGTTTTGTCACTATTTTCAGATGATATTGAAATCAACCAAAAAGTTCTACTCATAAAAGAAAGTCCTTATAAAATTATAAATTTAACTATTGTTCAGATCTTTGCTGATACTTATTTCTTATCTTTACAGCTATGGAATTCATAATTATAAGTATAATCAGCAATACAATTATACCAGCAGCGGCTATACTTCTAAAATCTTCTTGAGGTTGGCTGACCCAGGTGTATATCTGTAAAGGAAGGACTGTAAATTTTGAGTTAGGAGTTGTTGGAACGAATGTGACCCAGACAAGAGAAGATATCATTAAAATTGGTGCTGCTTCTCCAATTGCCCTAGAAAGAGCAAGAATAATTCCACTCATCATACCAGGAATAGCCTGAGGTAAAACAACATTCTTTACAACTTGCCATCTTGTAGCTCCCATCGCATAACCAGCATCTTTAAAACTTGACGGAACAGCTTTTATTGCCTCCTGAGATGCAATGATTACTATAGGTAAGATAAGTAAAGTTAAGGTTAATGCGCCAGAAATCAAATTTCTCGAGCCATCAAAAAGGAATTGAACAAATACAGCTAAACCTAAAAGACCGTATATTACACTAGGAACTCCAGCTAAATTAGAAATATTTAATTCAATTAGCCTAATAAATCTTCCTTTTTTTGCAAATTCCTCTAAATAAATTGCTGTAGCAATACCCACAGGGACAGTAAATATGGCTGTTAATAATACAATCCAAACGGTACCAGTTAATGGAGCCAAGATTCCTGAATTTAGTGGTTTTCTGGATGCATACTTAGTAAGAAAATCCCAATTCAAATATGGTAAACCATCAATTAAAACATCTATTAACAAAACTGCTAAAGCTAAAATTCCTATTATCACTGATGATAGAAAAAGATATAAGAAAAAAGTTTCTTTTATTTGTCTGAGCTTTTTTGAATTAGTTTTTCTTGAAGTTAACATTTATTCATATACCTGCCTAAATTTAGATATAATAACTCTACCTATGATGTTCATAATAAAAGTAAGAACAAAGAGTAATAAACCAACAGCAAAAATTGTTCCATATTCCACAGAACCATGAGGAGTCTCACCCTGACTGACTGCAACAATATAACCTGTCATAGCCTGAATGCTTTCTAAAGGATTAAGCGTAAGATTAGGCGTTGAACCTGCTGCAATTTTTACAATCATTGTTTCACCTATTGCTCTTGATAAAGCTAAAACAAATGAGGCAACAATTCCTGAAAGAGCTGCTGGGAAAACAATCTTTGTAGAAACTTCAAATTTAGTAGCTCCCAAAGCATAAGCTCCATCTCTTAATGATTTAGGTACAGCAACCATTGCATCTTCACTCAAGGTGGAAACCATTGGCATAATCATTAATCCCATAACAAGACCTGCTGATAGTGCATTAAAGATAATCACATTATCTTGACCAAAAACAACTTTAAGTATTGGAGTAATAAAAGTTAGTGCAAAATAACCATAAACAACAGTTGGAATACCTGCCAAAACTTCAAGAATAGGTTTAAGTATTTTTCTTAGTCTTTCTGGAGCATATTCTGAAAGAAATATAGCTGCTCCTATACCCAATGTTAAAGCTACCACTGCAGCTATAAACGCGACGAGAAATGTTCCACCAATTAGAGGGAGAACTCCAAAATGTGCAGGCCTGAACAAAGGAGTCCACTTAGTTCCGGTTAAAAATTCCCAAGGAGAAATATTTTCAAAAAATATTAAACTTTGGCTGAATAATACAATTATTATTCCTAATGTAGTGGTAATTGAAATAATAGCAGTTAATTTGAGAATATTAGCAACAATTTTTTCTTCTAGATGTTGCTTTTTTTTATTTTGAGCTGCTATTTTTTGAATTTCTTTATTCATATTATTACTTTTAATATATTACTTGAGCCTCAGGCAATTTTTAATATACTTGAAGCTCAATTTTTCATAAATTATTTTGAAGTATGCACATAGTTCACAGGGTTACTAATCATAGCCTTTTGTGCTGCATATTCTGCACTTGATAATGCAACATACCCGACTTCATTTGCTAACTCTCCGCCATGATCCATGTAGAACTCAAGAAAAGCTTTTACCTCTGGTTTCTGTAAAGAAGAAATCTTCACATATATTAGCAACTTTCTAGATAATGGTGAGTATGTACCATCTTCAATTGTAGTTTCTGATGGTTCAACACATCCGCTACCTGAATCAACTGCAACTATCTTCAATGATTCTTTATTCTCTATGTAGTATGCATAACCAAAGTAACCAAGAGCGCCAGGATCTCCAGAAACACCCTGCACTAGTGTATTATCATCTTCCGATGCTGTGTAATCTGCTCTACTTCTTTTCTCTTCACCGTTTATCTCATCTGTAAAGTAGTCAAAAGTTCCTGAATCGGTTCCAGGTCCATATAATCTCAATGGTTTGTCAGGGAACCCTTCTCTTACTTGACTCCAATTATCTAATGTTGAACCTTCGTCCCAAATAGACTTTAGTTCTTCTGTTGTCAAACAATCAACAAAGTCGTTAGATTTACTAACTATCACAGAAAGTCCATCCCATGCAACATTAATTTCCATCAGCTCAATTCCATTAGAATTAGCTTTTTCTACTTCTGATAACTTAATGAATCGAGATGCGTTTTGTATGTCAGTTTCACCAACAATAAATCTTTTGAATCCGCCACCAGAACCAGACATTCCAATTGGAATCTGCACCTCTGGACTTGAGACTCTAAATTCTTCTGCCACAGCAACTGTCACCGGAAAAACTGTTGAAGAACCGTCTATTTCAATAGTTCCTGATAGTTTTTCAACAGAAGGTTTTGTGCTTGCAGCAGAGGCTGTAGTTCGAGTAGCTGCTAAAGATTCATCATTGTCACTTCCACAAGCAGCAAATAGTCCAATACTTAGAATAGCAAAACCAAGAATCAGCCATATAATTTTATTATTTATATAATCATTAATTTTAGTAAACATATTGTTCATAACTCCTTATTTCGGTTAAAAAACCTTAAATTTTTTCTAGTACCACAAATGTATGAAGCATTTTACAAAATAGTAACTATAATAAGATTCAGATTAAAGAGTTAAGAGAATGTTAAATCAAGAATTTACAATGTTAAATCAACGTTAAATTCAAAATATATATTTAAAATGTCATTTTGGAATACTAAAGGTAAATTTACTTCCCTTTGTAATCTCACTCTCTACAAAAATATCACCTTCGTGGGCTTCAATTATATGCTTTGAAATTGCTAAACCTAGGCCAGATCCAGTTTTTGATCTAGAAGAATCTGACTTAAAAAATCTCTCGAATATGAAAGATAAATGTTCTTCTATAATACCTTCTCCATCATCAGAGACTGAAAATAAAATACTGGTTTTTGACAAAGATGCAGAAATATTGATATTTCCATTCTTTGAAGTCCACTTAATTGCGTTACTAAGTAAGTTACCAAAAACTTGTTCTATCTTACTTATATCAACTTTGATAGTTATATCTTGTTCTAATTTTTTTATTTTGAGATTTATTCCTAAATCTTCACATTGAACAATGAATCTATTATAAGTATCTTCTATCATTTTATTGACAGAGGTATCCTTTTTTACAAAATTTTCTTCACCTAAATCCATTTGAGTCAAGCTCATCATTTCATCTATTAATTTATTCATCCTATCTACATCTTCCAATATCAATAAAGTAAATTTTTCTGTAGTGGATTGGTCCTTAGAAATTTCTAAAGTTTCTGCGGATGCTTTAATACCTGCAAGAGGAGTTCGAAGCTCATGAGAAACATTTGAAAAAAACTCTTTTCTTGAATTATCAGCTTTTCTAATTTCAGTAAGATTAGTAAATATAACAAGTATCTTATTGAATGATTCTTGGTCAGATAAAAAAAATGGTGCAGCATACACCAAGATACTTTTCTCATCTGAAAAAAGATTTAATTCTATAGATTTATTTTCTTTAGTAGAAAAAACGTAATCAATCATTGATAAAAATTCATCATTTCTTACAAAATCATTGATGTTCATACCAACATAAGGATCAATATTCGTACCTAATAGCTTTACTAATGTTGGATTGAAATTTTCAACTTCTTTATTAGAATTAATTATTAATATTCCTTCATTTATAGAGTTAATTATTGAATCAGATGTAATTTTATTTTCTATAGTTTGAACAATTTCTTGACTTAATGAATCTAAAACTCTATTAATTATTTTCGAATAATTTTCTAAACGAGTATTTTTAAAATTACTTAATCTGCCTATACTATTTTCTGAAGGGAGAGAAATCAATTCTCTATAAAAGTTTCTAAAATGTATTGAGTTTATTAGGCCAAAAGATAAATTTATTATTACCGAAGCAATTATAAATAAAAATCCAGCTATCAAAGAAAAAAAAGAAATTATTATTCCAATAAAAAGTGAAATAATTACAAAGTAAGAATTATTAAAAATTATAGATAATATGTATATTAATTTGTTTCTAAGCAAATTACACCTAATAATTTAAGACTAAAACTATACAATAACCTTATACCCTACAGCCCGTACAGTACCAATAATGGCTTTTTGCGATGAGTTTTCAATTTTTGATCTTAACCAACGTATATGAACATCAACCGTTCTTGTATCACCTATATAATCAAATCCCCACACATCTTTTAATAATTGCTCACGAGTAAATACTCTACCAGGAGAGGATGATAAATAAGCAAATAAATCAAACTCTCTTGCTCGTAAATCTATATTATTTCCATCAACTATGACTTCTCTTTTTAATTTATCAATAATAACTCTATCTCCTAGATTAATTATCTCTTTAGGTTTTGCCTCTTTCATATCTACATTCATCTTCATTCTTCTAAGTTGTGATGAAATTCTTGCCACAAGTTCTCTCATACTGAAAGGCTTAGTAATATAATCATCTGCACCAGATTCAATACCGTAAACTTTATCAAATTCTGAATCTTTTGCTGTGAGCATTATTATAGGTAAAATAGAACCATCTCTTCTAAGAATTTTACATATTTCAAGGCCATTTAATTTTGGAAGCATTAAATCTAATAAAATAAGATCTACGGGCTTTGATCTTGCTATATTCAAACCTTCAGCACCATCTTCTGTACTATATACGTTGTATCCTTCACTTATTAAGTTATAACGAATAGCTTCACGTAATGTTCTATCATCCTCAACTAAAAGTACATTAAATTGGTTTTTATGAAAATTCTTTTTTTTATCATTCATAATTCTTAAATATACTATTTAATAGTTAAAAAAAAAATAAATTACATTTAGTTTGGTCCGAATTTACTATCTACATAATCATCAACTAGGCCTATAAAATCTTTTGCAATTGATGAGCCTGATAAAAATTTCGCCCTTTGACCATCTATGAATACAGGTGCCTTAGGATCTTCTCCTGACCCAGGAAGTGAAATTCCAATATTTGCTGCTTTAGACTCCCCAGGTCCATTAACAACACATCCCATAACCGCAACTTCTAAAGTGTTTGAGTTAGGATATCTAGACTTCCATTCTGGTAAACGAATATCAATATGAGATTGGATTTCTTGAGCTAACTCTCTAAAAAATGTTGATGTAGTTCTACCGCATCCAGGGCATGAAGTAACTGCTGGCCTGAACCTTCTAATTCCTAGTGATTGAAGAATATCTTGACATAAACGAACTTCCTTTGCCCTATCACCGCCAATCTCTGGTGTTAATGAAGATCTTATAGTATCACCTATGCCTGACTCTAATAAAATACTTAGAGCTGCGGTTGTGGAAACTACTCCTTTTTGTCCCATACCTGCCTCAGTTAGACCTAAGTGTAAGGGAAATGGGGACTTTTCTGAAAGTTCTCTGTATACAGCAACCATCTGATTCAATCTAGAAACTTTACATGAAATAATAATATTATTTTCATTCAGCCCCATATCAATTGCAGCTTCAGCGCTAGAAAGAGCACTTTCTACTAATGCTTGATTTTCTACTAGTTCAGCACCCAGAGGATTTTTCAACCTAGAGTTTTCATCCATTTTTAAAGCTAAAACTTCTGGATCTAAGCTTCCTGCATTAACCCCGATTCTTACGGGTTTATTGTATTCTTTTGCAATATTTATAAATTGTGAAAAGTTTTCGTCTCTTCTATTTCCTCTTCCTACGTTTCCGGGATTTATCCTGAACTTAGATAAACTTTGAGCTAAATCTCTATAATGAGTTAATAATCTATGGCCAATAAAATGAAAATCTCCTACTATTGGCACATCTATTCCTACATCTTTTAACCTTAATATAATTTCTTTTACAGATTTAGCTGAACTATCATTATTTACTGTTACACGCACTATTTCACTACCAGCCTCAGCAAGCAACTTTATCTGTTTAACTGTTAATTCAATATTCGCAGTATCTGTATCAGTCATAGATTGAACAACTACAGGATTATTCCCACCAATCTTAACATTTCCTACATTTACTTGATTTGTTATTTTTCTTTTCTTAATCAAATTTATTCCCAACAAAAATTAGATCATTAAATATATAAAACTGATGAGTACATATATACCAATTAATACTATCAAAAAATTCTTAATTATTAGGTTTATTTTTTTATAATTATAAAAAATTATAGGAATCCAAACTAATATTAGAATTGATTGATAAAAAAGAAACTTGTCAACAATATTAGTATTTATAAGGAAAAACTTAACTAAAAAAGTAATTATAACCAATAAAGAAAAAAGCACTGCAGTGATAATCTGATTCCGATAATCCTTAGAAATTCTCACTAAAAAATCCTATCTCCACTTACTATTCTTGTAATATCTTGAATAGATATGACTGCAATTAAAGATAGTAATAATATAAAACCTAACAAATGAACCAACCCTTCCCTCTCTGGTGATATTTTTTTCCCTCCCCTAATTATCTCTATAATTACAAATAAAATTCTACCTCCATCAAGAGCCGGTATGGGTAATAAGTTTATAATTCCAAGAGATAAACTCAATGTAGCAGCTAAGGAGCAGTACCATATTACTTTGTCGTAAAAAGAATTTTCTGAGACAGCTATTTCCCCCGTTAACTGACCTATTCCTATTGGTCCTACAGTTTGAGGGCCCTCAAACTGAGGGATGCTGCTATCTTGGAAGTTTGAAAAAACTGCATTCTTAGTCAAAATCAATGTATCAAAAATTTGATTTTTAGCATTTAAAAATGCCTTGAGAATATTCTCTCCAGAATTTTTCTTGATAGTATTTGTATTTCGAATTTGAACTCCAGTGGCTCCTTCTTGAATGAGCATGCTAGAACCTAAACTATTGTTAAAAGCTCTAGCAGTACTAACAAGAATTTGATTTGATGGATTAGTTATAGAATTAACAATAGTTATTTGATCATTTAGACTTATTGAATCAATATATTTCTGTGCATTTAAAAGCCCTATTTCGCTGTTGGGATCATTAATTTTAGAAACAACTTTTAGAGTATTATTTATTCCTGCATTAGAATCATAAACTCTAGCATCATTAACTGAAATTTCTTTATTTTGATCATAAACAGTCTCAACAACTAGTTTCTTTGGGGGATCCCATCTTGGTATCAATTTGATTTTTTTGACATCACCAGAGTATTGATACATATTCTCCGAGGGCCGTGCAAATAGATTTGGAATACCTTTTTCAATCTCCCAAGTTGACTCAGAACCAAGTTTAACCATCACAGATTGCTGGAGATTTTGTATAGAATTTATATCTCTATTATCTATTTTTATAATTTTATCTCCCGATCTCAAACCCGCTAAAAATGCTGGTGAATCAGGGAAAACTGAAACAATAGATACTTCTGATACTTCTTTTTCCGAAGGAATCATAAATATTGTTGTCAAAAGAATAAAAGGGATTATAAGATTTATAATCGCACCTGCTGACATAACAATAATTCTCTGAAGTTTTGTCTTACTTGCAAGAGACCCAGTTGCAGAAGAATTTTCTTCTCCAACCATTCTTACAAAACCACCAAGGGGCAAGAGATTAAAAGACCACATCATATCTGCAACAACAAAACTATTAGATGAAATTGATTTTATTTTACCAATTATTACTTTTTCACCTGATGAGGCTGAAGAATCATCTTTTTTTTCATAATTTTTTATTCTTTGTAAAAATATTTTAGCATCAGAATCATTGTATGCTACAGAAACAATAGAACCTATATTGAAATCAAAATTCGAATTTTCTTCTTTATAAATTACGGTGTTACCAGTCCAATATGAAAACAACCTTGGAGGAAAGCCAAAGCCAAATTCTAATGTCTTCACTCCAAATTTTCTGGCCGTAATAAGATGACCTAGCTCGTGTAATATTACAAGAGGCCCAAGTACTAAAATAAAAGTTATAATTCCAAAAATAAAAGTTTCTGACATAATAATATTCTACATGACTAATTTTTATATTTACTAATTATTTTGCTATATGTTTCCCTAGCCAAACCAATCAAATCGTGAAAATTAGGATTAGCCATCTTTTTATGTTCTTTTAGAGCTTCATAAATAATTATATATATATCTGTATATTTAATTTTACCTTCCAAAAAAAGCTGAACAGCAGCTTCATCTGCTCCACATAGAATAGATAAATAGGAACCTCCTTTTTTGGCATAATGTAAAGCAGTATCAAAACATGGATATTTACCTGGATGTAATTTTTCAAAAGTCAAATTACCGAGATCTGCACCATTTATATCGCCTAAATTAGAATTTTTTATTCTTTCTGGGTAAAAAAGTGCATATTGTATAGGATTGCCCATATTAGTATCACCTAATTGAGCCTTAATAACCCCATCATCAAACTGAACCATTGAGTGGACAATACTTTGTTTATGAATTGAAACATCAATATTCTTATAATCCATATCAAATAATATTTTGGATTCAATAACTTCAAAAGCTTTATTCATTAAAGTTGCTGAATCTATAGTAATTTTATTTCCCATTTTCCATGTAGGATGATTTAATGCTTGTTGAGGCGTTACGTTAGATAAATCTGACCATCCTGAGTCTCTAAATGCTCCTCCAGATGCAGTAATTATAATTTTTTTGGGGGATGATACTTCACCATTTATACATTGCCATATTGCAGATGGTTCACTATCTATTGGCAATATTTTACTACCAGATTTTTTAGATTCATTTATAATAATTTCTCCAGCAATTACAATGGCCTCCTTACTAGCTAAAAGAATATCTTTACCATGCTGAACAGAAGTAAAAATAGATGATGCAGATTCTATTCCTGATATACCTGCGACTATTAGATCAATTTCCTTATTAGAACAAATTTCATCTATAGTTGCTATATTTACTGAAAGGCTATCAGTGTTAATTTTTGACTTAGTAGACACGTACTTTGGTTTAAATAGTTCAATTTGTTCTATAATCTCAGGATTACTATTGTTAGCTAGAGCCAAAACATTAAATTTCTCTGGAAAAAACTTAATTATTTCCAAGGCCTGAGTTCCAATTGACCCAGTTGAACCAAGTATAGCTATATTTATTAAATCTTTAGCCATATTACTATCCAATAGAAAACTATAATATTTGAAAGTATACTATCAGTTCTATCAAGTATCCCACCATGACCAGGAATAATTGAGCCGCTATCCTTAATTTTTGCCTGTCGTTTTATGTATGATTCATATAGATCTCCCAATAAAGATGAAAAACCAATAGTAATTATGAGTATAAAAAAAATAAGAAACGATGAGGATATACCTAGTATCATTTGGAGTAAAAAAAGTATGGGAAATAATGATATGAACCCACCTATATATCCCTGCAAGGATTTATTAGGACTTATCCGAGGAAATATCTTAGTTTTTCCAAATCTTTTTCCAATAAGCAATGAAAAAATATCAAAAGTAAAAGTTAATCCAATAATCATAATTGTTAGGCTTTCCCCATTGGATTCATGATTATATAATAATGGGAAATGGGCTATACATAGGCCTATAAATGTTGTGTATATCCAAAATTTCCAGAAACCAATGTTTTGAAATATCTCTTTTTTATATGAAAATATAGTCACATAAACTAGTGTAGATAAAGATACAAAAACAATATAAATAGAAAATAACACTCCAGAATATTCACTAATTTCATTAATAATAAATATCGAAAATATTAAAGGTAAACAAATTGAAATTAATATATTTAAGAATATAATTTTTTCTGTGATTGTACGTGTTTTTTTTGCAGGAAGCATTTTGTAAATTTCATAACTAGCAATAAGACTAATTATTGAACACAAAATTAACAACCCAATAATATTCCAAATAATTAAAATAAAAATTATTGGTATTCCAATCATTGATGTTATTATTCTATTTTTCAAAATAATCCCTTAAAAATCAAAAGTTTTTATCTTTTGCCAAACCTTCTTTGTCTAGTTGAATACTCAGTAAAAGATAACTTAATTTCTTCCTCAGAAAAATCAGGCCAAAAAATAGGTGTGAAATATAATTCTGAGTAAGCAATTTTCCACAATAAAAAATTACTTATCCTGTACTCACCGCCGGTTCTTATAAGAAAATCAACATCGGGCAAATTTGATGAATACAAACATTGATTAAATATATCTTGATCTATGTCTTCTTGAGTATTTTTACCAATTATCATATTAGTAGCATTGATTATTTCGTCTCTTCCACCATAATCAAATGCTATGGACAAAGTTATACCAGTATTATTCTTAGTTATATCAATTGCTTTTTTTATTTTTTTTACTAATGAAGTTTTCATCCTGTCAGTTCTACCAAGATGTTGAATCTTAACATTATTATTATTTAATTCTCTGGTTTCATCATTAATTACTGACACTGCCAACTCAATCAAAGAATCAACTTCATTTTTAGGCCTATTCCAATTTTCGGTTGAAAAAGCATAGAGAGTAATATACTTGACTCCCATATTTTTCATTATAATTATTACCTGCCTAATATTTTTATAACCAGCAACATGACCATCGGAGACATCTAAATTCTTTGATTCAGCCCATCTAGCATTACCATCCATGATTATAGCTACGTGATTAGGGATGATTAATGAATCCGATATTTTACCATCCTTTGAATCTTTCATTTTAGACTTGCATAACTTCTGATTCTTTATTTTTTACTTCTTCGTCAATTTTTTTTACATAAGAATCTGTGATTTCTTGAAGTCGTTTTTGAGATCGCTGACAATCATCTTGAGATGCAGAACCATCTTTTTCAACTTTTCTAATAAAATCCTGAGAATCTCTTCTTGATGACCTAATGGAAAGTTTGCACTCCTCACCTCTGTTTTTGATTACCTTAACTAGGTCTCTTCGTCTTTCCTCGGTTAATGGAGGAAGATTAAGCCTTATTAAATCACCGTCTACATTAGGAGATAAATTTAAGTCAGAATTTTGTATAGCCTTGCTTATAGAATCTACAGCATTTTTATCCCAAGCTTGTATAACGATTAATCTTGCATCACCAACATTTATTTGAGCTAGCTGATTTAAAGGCATTTCTGAACCAAAGTAATCAACTTGTAGATTTTCTACTAATCCTGTTGAAGCCCTACCAGTTCTCATACCATTTAAATCCTTAATAAATACATCAAAAGAAAGTTTCATTTTCACATCTATTTCAGCTAAATTTTCATCGAGCATAATTTTTTCCTTATTACTTTACAACTATTCTTGTTCCAATTTCGTTACCAGAAATTACTGATTTCAAATTTCCCTCACTGAATATATTAAATACCTCTATAGGTAAAGAATTATCCATACAAAGCGAAAGAGCAGTACTATCTAATGCCTTTAGTCTTTTGGAGATAGCTTCATGATGGGTTAATTGAGTGAATTTTTTTGCATCTGGATTAATCAAAGGGTCTGAATCATACACCCCATCTATGCCATTTTTTGCCATAATTAACGCATCAGACCCAATCTCCAATGCTCTCAATGCTGCAGCTGTATCAGTTGTCATGTAAGGATTTCCAGTTCCGCCAGCAAATATAACTACTCTACCTTTTTCCATATGCCTTATAGCCCTTCTTCTTATATAGGGTTCAGCTACAGATGGGATAGATAGCGCTGACTGAGTCCTAACAATCATACCTTCAGATTCAAGCGCATCTTGTAGAGCAAGGGCATTCATTATGGTAGCAAGCATTCCTGCAAAATCAGCTGTAGACCTATCCATTCCTGTTTGCTCATAATCTGCACCTCTCCATATATTACCTCCACCAACAACAATACCAACCTGAACACCTAATGAAGTTATTGATTGAACTTCTGATGCTATGAACTTTAGGGTTTTAGCATCCATCCCAAATTCCTTGGGTCCCTTAAAAGACTCACCAGACATCTTCAAAATTATCTTTGAATATTCAGGTTTTGTCATTTTTACTCCTACTTATTCACTTCCCAATTCAAACCTTGAAAAACGACTGATTTTTATATTTTCTCCAAGTTTGCCAATACTTTCTTTTAAGAGATCAGAAATTTTCATACTTGAATCTCTAATATATTCCTGCTCTAAAAGTATCATATTTGAATCCACTTTTTCATCTGAATTTTCAGCAGTTTCCAAATCTAAAAATCTTGGATCCATAGCAGCAACTTGCATAGCAATATTTTTCCCTAAACTTTCAAAATCTTCAGTTCGAGCCACAAAATCAGTCTCACAATTTAACTCAACCATTGCACCAACTCTTCCGCCTGTGTGTATGTATGAAACTATCAAACCTTCAGAAGTTGAGCGATCGGCTTTTTTGGCAGCTGAAGCCAAACCTTTTTCATTAAGAATAGATATTGCTGACTCTTTATTTCCGTCAGCCTCTTCCAATGCTTTCTTACAATCCATAAAACCTGCACCAGTAATATCTCTTAATTCCTTAACTTCTGTTGCTGTAATTTTTGACAACTTTACGCCTCCCAATCATTTTTTTTCATTATTTTCGTCTTTTTTCGAAGACTTTATTTCAGTTTTTTTATTTTTTGAAGCTTTAGTTTCTTTTACCTTAGTTTCTTTTGGCTTTGATGAAACTTTAGATTTTACCTTATTGACATCTTTTGTATTATTTCCATTATCTGTATCAGCTTTTGCTTTTGCTTGAGGAGATTTTTTTTCCTTGTCATCTAAGGATTTTTCTTGCTTAGGTTTTGAATTTAAAGTTGGATTTTTTTCTGCGGCTTTGGCTTGAGCTCTTGACCTTGCTTCTGCTTCTTGAGCTTCTAAGATTGCCTCTGAAGCCAACTTGTCATCATGTGCTTTCTTTGCAATTTCCTTACCTGATAAAACAGCCTCTGAAATATGTTTTGTTATTAATTCAATTGATCTTATTGAATCATCATTTGAAGGTATTGGGTAATTAACTAATCCAGGGTCACAATTAGTATCGACCATTGCAACGACTGGTATACCTAACTTTGTAGCTTCAGCTACTGCTATAACTTCTTCCGTTATATCAACAACAAATAAAACGTCTGGTACCTTTCGCATTTCCATTATGCCGCCAAAAAACTTCTTTAACCTTTGAAGTTCATTCGAAAGTTTAAGAGTTTCTCTTTTTGTCTGCGCTGTAATATTTCCTTTAGAAAATGCCTCTTCAAGATGAACTAACCTTTCAATTCTATTTTGAATAGTATTAAAGTTTGTCATCATGCCACCTAACCATCTCTGGTTTATGTACATTGCGCCTGATTTTTCTGCGTATTCTTTAATGATCTCTTGAGCTTGTGGTTTTGTCCCGACCATTAAACATTCTCCACCCTCGCCAACAATTTTTTCTATAAAACTTTTTGCGTCTTTAATTGAATCAATTGTTTGGATCAGATCGATGATATGTGCACTTGACCTCTTTGTATAAATGTATTTATTCATTTTTGGGTTCCATCGCTTTGTAGGATGACCAAAATGCACCCCAGCAACAAAAAGAGATCTAAGATCGAGAGGCGCCACAGTATCTTCTTTTTGTTCAGAAGAAGGCTGCGTATTTTCTACCATTTTTTTGCCTCTATTCCAGTTAGCAACTATTAACTGGTCTATTTATAAATTTACTTTATTTACTTGTAAAATAGTAAACAACCTATAAATTGTACATGAATTGAGTATAAAAATCTAAATTTTATTCAAAGTAATTAATTTTTTGTAACTATATCCAATTATTTTTTGTAGCCATTGAGACTGCTTGAGCTCTATTAGAAGTAAAAGTCTTATCTAGTATCACACTTATGGTATTTTTTATTGTTTGCTCTGCTAATCCTACTTGATTTGCAATTTCTTTATTAGATTTTCCCATAGAAATATGGCTTAGTATTTCCTTATCTCTTTCAGACAAAGGATTATCAAAATTCAAATCTCCCCCATAATCTTTTGTGGTTATTTCACTAATTCTTTGAATAAGGATTTTTGAACATGTTGAATTTTTACTGATTTTTTCTAGAATAGGACAATTATTAGAAATCCTTGAGGTTAGAATATTTTCAACAATTAATGCTAGATCTTTAATATTTTTTGGAAATAAAATACAATCCCATACCCCATGAAAAACAGAATCTAATAAAGTTTTATTGGAAAAATTGTCAACTAGATAATAAATTTTTGTTGAACCAATATGACTATTTTGTTTTTTTATTCTTTCCAAGTCATCAGTTATAAATACGTCTATATTTGGATCTTCATCATCTATTTCGCTCAATAAATACAAACCTTTAGAGTTATATATGTATCCAGAGAAATCTTTTTTCAAATCATAATTTGAAATACTAAGAAAAAATCTAATATATTTAGAATCATTATTTAATTTTGAAGAACCAATATAATCTAAAGACATAAAAATTCACCTAATTTTATGATAACTAATAATTTGGATATTAACTTGAGAATTATGGATTTTTTTCAAACTAAGATTTAGTTCATTATAAAGCTAGTTTTAATGAATTATTAATAGTTAATAAATACTTATTATTTCCCCAATATTGGGAAAAATTTGTAAAATAAAAATGATGAAACCAAAATATTACATATCAAATTTTTCAATAGTTATTCTATTTTCAATTTTTATAATACTTATCTCAGTTTACTTTGGTATGGTTATCGGGAGTAATTCGGAAACCAATTTTATTGTCAACAAAGCCTTGAAAATTTCAGGCAGTACATCTACGTTTTTTTCAAATTCAGAGTTACTACTACCATTTGGTTTTGCTTTTATAGCTGGTCTAATTGCATCACTTAACCCATGTGGCTTCATTATGCTACCAGCATATATAGGAATATTTATATCCGATAAGAACACTATAAAAAATCAAAGCAAATTTCACCAAATACAAATAATTTTTAGTGTTAGCATATCTATGGGACTAGGTTTTTTATTTGTCTTTGGGTCTATAGGGATTGTTATTTCATTAGGAAGAGATATTATTTCTGAGTATGTTAATTTATTTCACTGGATAGGATTTATATTAGGATTTATGCTTATTTTTACAGGTTTATACGTAGCTTCTGGTAAAAAACTTTATTTTCAAAAGCCTCAATCTATTTCATCAAAAATACCAATCAAAAGTGAGTCTAAGTTTTATAATTATTTTCTTTTTGGAATTTCATATGCATTGGTTTCTATAAGTTGTACTATGCCAATCTTTTTGGCATTAATTGGCTCAAGCATAGCAAGAGATGGTTTCATACAAGGTTTTTATCAATTTTTAATATACTCAGCAGGTATGACTACTATGATAATTATAATTACAATAATCTTATCAATCTTCAAATCAACAGTTCTACAAAAATTAAAAAATACTTCTAATTTTATAGAAACAGTATCGTCCTATACGCTAATACTAGTTGGAGGATATTTAATTTTTTACTGGATGACTGAAGGTAAGATTTCAGAAAAAATAGTTAATATTTTTACACCTTAGAGCTAAGCATCAATTACTGGGTTAGTAAGTTTTCCAATACCTTCAACTTCAACGGTTACATCACCTCCAGCATTTATTGGAGGGGTAGTTCCGGATGTACCAGTCCAAATCATATCTCCAGGATTTAATGTTACATATTTACTAATAAAGGATACTGCCTGTGCAGCAGTGAATATCATTTCAGAAGAGTGACAATTTTGACCTTCTACTCCATTGACCCAAGCTTTAATTGATAAATTTTGTGGATCTAAATCTGTAACAATAAAAGGTCCAGTTGGTCCAAAAGTATCAGAAGATTTCGCTCTCCACCATTGCTTATCTGCTTTAGGCCCCGCCTGCCATTCTCTAGCACTTACATCGTTTCCTGCAGTATATCCAAAAACATAATCAAGGGCGTTTTCTTCTGAAACCGATTGTGCCTTTTTTCCAATTATTACAATTAATTCAGACTCACACACAACTAAACCAGAGTCTTCAGGTAACTTAATAGGATCGCCTGGTCCAATTATCGCATTATTATTTTTATAAAATGGTTCTGGCCTTGATGGTTTATCAGCCCCGAGTAAATGAGATCCATAATTTAAGGCTAAACAAAGCATTTTTCCCGGTTTAGGAACTGGCGCTAAAATCTTAACTTCAGATAAATTATATTTTTCCCCAGTCTCTTTATAATCTTGCCCAATTGGTGAATTAGATATTCCACTAACTACTTCATTTTCTACAATCCCATAACTAGCATTGTTATTATGCTCAAATCTAACAAATTTCATGACTTTTTCACTCCCAGAACGTATAAATAATTTATTTGTCAATATTATTTAATAATTATTACGATTACCACTAAAAAAACACTAATTCTTTATGAATATTATACTAATTACCTAGGAAATAAGTTTCCTAATTCTATTTTACTTATAAATCTCCATTTGCCATATCCTAATTCTCCTAAAAATAATGTACCTATTTCTAATCGCTTTAATTCTTCTATTTTGTAACCATAATTTTTAAAAACTCTTCGAATTATACGATTTTTCCCCTCATGAAGTTTTATTTTTATTTTTTTCCTATCTTCTGAAATCCAATGAAAAATAAAAGGATAAACTTTTTCTTTATCTATACTTGGAGATTCTGAAATAATACCCTGGTGAAATCTAGATAAGGGCTTTGATAGAACAACATAATATTTTTTTTCTATATTATTTCTTGGATGTGAAACAAAATTAGATAATTCTCCATCATTAGTCAAGATTATTAAGCCTGAAGTGTTGTAATCAAGACGACCTACAGGAAAAATTCTTTGTTCAATATTAACTAAATCAAGTACAGTAGGCCTTGCTTGAGGGTCAAAGTTGCTAGTGATATACCCCACAGGCTTATGTAGCATTATATAAATTTTTTCACAGAATTCTAATATATTTCCGTCAACAGTAATTATATCCTTTTCTATATCTGCTTTTTGACCCAGAGTAGCTAAAATATTATTTACTCTAACTCTTCTAGATGTAATTAAATGCTCAGCTTTTCTTCTTGAAGTAACACCTGATTTTGAAATTATTTTTTGTATACGTTCTTCCATGATAATTTAAAATGTATATGAAATTGTTTTTTTAGAGTATTATTTATTTAAATAACAATTATTTAACTATACTTTATTTAAAAAGAGATTTTTATGGAACAAATAGGAATATTAGTAGGTGGAGGACCAGCACCTGGGATAAATAGCGTTATTGCTGCAGCTGCAATAGAAGCAATTAATTCTGGATTTCAACCAATAGGAATAAAAAACGGTTACGAATACCTTGTAAAAAAAGATACTAATCATACTGTCAAACTTGAAATTGAATCGGTTGCTAAAATATATAAAATGGGCGGGTCAATATTAAATACATCTAGAACTAATCCAGCTAAGTGTAGCTCAGACCTAAATGCTACAATTAATACTCTGAAAAAATTAGATATAAATAAACTAATAACCATCGGAGGTGACGACACTGCGTTCGGTGCTTCAGAAATTGCGAACCATTCAAAAAATAATATCAAAATAGCTCATATCCCTAAAACAATTGATAATGACCTACCACTACCTGGAAACATGCCTACATTTGGTTATGAAACTGCAAGGCATGTTGGTTGTGAAATTGTTTCAAATATAAAAGAAGACTCAAGATCAACAAACAGATGGTATTTTATCGTAGCAATGGGCAGACATACAGGCCATTTAGCATTAGGTATAGGAAAATCTTCAGCAGCAACCATAACTATCATACCTGAAGAGTTTGAAAATGATCAAATTACAATTTCAGATGTATGTGACATCATTGAAGGATCGATTATTAAGCGTGAAATGCTAGGCAGACCTGACGGAACTGTAATAATAGCAGAAGGCATAGCAGAAAAATTAGATATGGAACAATTGGAAAAAGATCAACAAATAAATGTACCACGAGATCAATATGGTAATGTTAAACTATCAGACCTGCCCTTATCTAGAATAATAAGAAATGAAGTAGAAAAAAGATTTAAAAAAATTAATAAGCCTATGGACATAGTAGATCTAACATTAGGATACGAATTAAGATCTGCACCACCTATACCATTCGATATAGATTACACAAGAACACTAGGTCATGGAGCAGTAAAGTTTTTAATCTCAAAATCAAAAAATAATCAAAGTGCTCTAATATGTTTAGAAAATGGGGAAGTCAAATCTTTATCATTTGAGGATATTAGAGATAAAAATACAAATAAGACGTCAGTAAGAAAAGTTGATATAAATTCTCTCTATTATGATGTAGCTAGAAGATATATGACTAGGATTGAAAATGATGATATTCAAAGTCACAAACAACTTAACAAACTATCAAAAATATCTAAATTATCCTCAACTGAAATAAAACAAAAGTTTATAAAAAATAATGAAAAATAATCATCTTGTATGTAAATCTATTACAAAAAGTTTTGGTAATAATAAGATTATAAATGGCCTTGATTTATCTATTAGTTCTGGTGACGTAGTTTTACTTCTTGGTAAAAATGGCGCTGGAAAATCTACTTTAATTCGACTACTATCTTGCTTATCTTTGCCAGATTCAGGAGAAATAACTATAAATAAAAATAACTATCATAAAAATAATCCGGAAAAATACAGACTTAAAGTAGGTTCTGCTCTACATAATAACATGCTTTATAATGACCTAACTGTCGAAGAAAATTTAATTTTTTTTTCAAAACTATATTTCGTTCAGAACTCAAAAAAGAAAATTGAAAACCTAATATCTAAGTTAGAATTATCTGATTATCTTGATAAAAAAATTCGAATATTATCTCATGGAATCAAAAAAAAAATATCTATCGCTAAAGCTTTACTGCATAATCCTAGTTTTATTTTTTTTGATGAAATCGAATCAGGCCTAGATAAAAAATCAACTAATCAATTAGAAGATATCATTATCGAAAATAAAAATTCTGGTGCAGGTATTTTAATAACATCTCATATGGTTCACCAATCGATAAATATATGTAACAAAGTAATAATCATGAATCAAGGCAAGATTTCGAAAACTTTTTCTGATGTTTCTAAAATTAATCATGAACAAATAATCAACTATTATGAAAACAACTCAAAACAAATATGAAAAACTCACTAGGTTCAATATATAATATCGCAAAAAAGGATTTACTAATTGAGTTTAGAAACAAGGATGTCATATTGTCAATTAGTGGATTTGCAACAATAATAATTTTTGTCTTTTCATTTGCTTTTGATGTTGGTTCTTCATTTTCTAGTAGTACAGCTGGCGGAATATTGTGGTCATCAATATCTTTTGCAAGTATTACTGGAATTAATAGATCTTTTATGCTTGAAAGTGAAAATGATACACTGGGAGCCTTAATAATGGCACCAATAAGTAGAGATATAATATATTTAGGTAAAGTAGTAGGTAATTTTATATTTATAACTATTTCTGAAATGGTAATTTTACCAATTTTTGCAATATTATTTAATTTTTCAATTTTATCTATAGAATTTATAGCCTGCTGTTTGCTTGCGAATATTGGATTGAGTGTAGTGGGAACGCTTTTTGCCTCTCTAACCATAAAAGTGAGAGCCAAAGAAGTATTATTACCAATGTTATTTTTACCTTGCATAATTCCTATACTTTTTTCATCAATTGAGGCAACATCTTTGATATTTGAAGAAAAAAGTTGGAGTGATTTATCTACTTGGTTTCAATTAACCATTGCGTTTAATTTAATCTTCTTAATCTTTTCATTATTTATATCAAATGTAATTTATGAAGATTAAATTTGTTAATTTTTTATATAATTATTGTAAAATAGAATTAATATATGGTTAATATCACAAAAAATAAACTTTTATTATGTTCAGCTATCTTTATGTTTATTAATTTATATTTAATTTTTATTTGGGTACCAACTGAAGCTAATCAAGGTGCAATTCAAAGAATTTTATATATCCACGTTCCAGTGTCTCAAATATCTATGCTTGCAATAATTTTGGTCGCAGTAAGTTCAGTATTATTTTTGTGGAAAAGAAATGAATTTTGGGACAAAATAGCCATTGCTTCAGCTGAAATTGGACTTCTCTATGGAACTATTATGTTATTGTCAGGAATTTTATGGGCAAAGCCTGTCTGGGGAGTGTGGTGGACAGGTGAAGCAAAACTTACAACAGCATTAATTTTATATTTGATATATGTAAGCTACATAATGTTTAGAAATTATTTCCCTGTTGGCTCTCAAGGACAAAGAATAGCTGCTATCATTGCTATTATAGGGGCACTTGATACTCCTCTTATATATTTTGCTGCTAACTTATGGTCTGAAGCTCACCCTCCAATTGTATTGGGACCTGCGTCTGAAAATGATTCCTCTTTTAGTAGTTCAGACATGAGATTAGTATGGCTTTTTTCAACTATTACCTTTATGATATTTTTCGTATATTTACTTAGAATAAGATATAAATTACAAGATAATATTTCAAAATATTTGATGAATACCTAGAAAGGTTCAACCATTATGATCCATAAAAAATTACTTATAATATCAATTGGAATTTTTTCAATATTATTTTTTTCACTTGGCATTACACAAATAAATGCTCAAGAAAGTGGAGAGAAAATGGTTAGTGGAATTATAACTAAGGTCATATTGGATGAAATGAAAGAGTTAAAAGAATTTCAAATCACTGATTTCGACGGAAATAATTACAAATTCATAGTCACTGATTCTACAGAATTCGGTTTAGATGAATCTTCAGGAGACAGATGGGTGTCAACACAAAAAAATACACCTAAAGAATCTGGAATCAAATTGATCAGCCATCAGCAGAGGTATGCTCCTGTTACAGTTATACATGATGGTGAAAATGCTAAATCAATAGTAGAGAGAGAAGAAGGAAAATTAGAAAATAATTTGTCATATCTTTTTTCATTTTTCCTAATTACATGGATTATTTTTTTCATATATATTTTTTATATAGGAAAAAAGCAAAAAGTAATTGAATCTGCTGCAAATTTAGTTAATAAAAGATGAAAGAAAATCTACAAGATCAAAATAATACCGCTAGACTTCTGAACTCAAAAATTAAGCTATCCATACTAATTGTTTTAGTTTCAAGTTCAATTATTTATTTTGCATCTTCTGTTTTTAGCGTTTCTACTATTGAATATCTAAGCGTTCAAGATGTGATTAACATGGATACTAATTCAGAAAATCAAATTGGAGTTTCAGGAAAACTTGTTAAAAACTCCTATTTTAGAGAGGCAAATGGTATAAGAGCTCATTTCAACCTAAAAGATGAAAATGGTATTTCAGAAATACCTGTAATTTACGATGGGGAAATCGGAAAAATATTTTTTAATGAGTATGCTGAAATTATTTTGCAGGGTGAAAAATCTCAAAACGGAAGTTTTTTTGCAAAAACACTTACAATAAGATGCCCTTCTAAATATATTACCGAAGCTGAAAAAGCTGAGTTAGATTTAGACAATAACCTGAACCCTGAGAATCCACCCTACGGATCTTATGATGATAATGGTACATAATATATTAATTTTAATAATTTTCTGTCAAGATTATTTCATATTTTAAATTTTTTATAACTGATATAATTTATTCTCATGCTCAATGAAATTTTTATACCCAAATATATTGTTTGCCTTATAATATCGTATTTATTAGGTTCTATTCCAGTAGCATTTATTGCTGGCAGGTTTTATGGAGCTAACATATTTAATATTGGTTCACAACAAGCAGGTGCTACAAATGTATTTAGAGAATTATCTCGCAGGGCAGGCGTTGCAGTAATGCTTATTGATTCATTCAAGGGACTTTTAGCGATCGTTATATGTAGATTTTATGGATTTTCAGACTTTGAACTAATTTTGCCTGCTGCATTTACTATATTGGGACATTGGAATTCCCCGTTTACGAAATTTAAGGGTGGAGACGGGGTATCTACACTTACTGGTTTAGGTATAGGAATTGCACCTCAGCAGCTTATTATTCCATATATAATTATTGCAATAATTTTATTCACAATGATCTATAAAAAATATAGTCATCCCACAATTTGGGGAGGGTCGATTGGATATATAGTGTTTATATGCATGTCAATTTGGGATGAAACATATTTAAATTTTTCTGTAGTAGCAGGTTTTTCGTTGCTAGGACTCTGCATACTGTTACATAGTATATATTTTCACAAGAAACATAAAGAAAATTTCAAGAAAAAAAATTAGATTGAATAAGTATTTAAAATTTCTTGATTTGACCTAACTTTGGCTTTTTCTTTCATAAATGAAAACCTATCTTCTATTGTATCTGACTCATTTTTATATACTACACCTAGAGGTATACCAGGACTATTAACTAACTTTTGAGCCTGACTGATATCAGTTGCGTCATAATCTTCAGGAATTTCATACGCCAATCCCTTTATACCCTCTTTTGGATTACCTTTTAAAATCTGATATGTATCATTATAAGTTGTACAAGGAGACATAACGTGAACTATACTAAAGCCCTTATGATTCATAGCCTCTAACATGTATTTTGATAAATCTTTAGGCTTGCTTGAATAGTATGAAGCAATATATGAAACACCTATGGTTAGATAATTTTTTAGAGGAATTACTGAATTTTCTATTTTTCCGAAAGGGGTAGAAGTCGTAATTTTTCCAAGATCAGTAGTTGGAGAGGATTGACCTTTAGTAAGACCATATACCCCATTGTCCATAACAACTGCAGTCATATTAACATTTCTATTGGCTGCAGGACCTATATGTTCCGCTCCAATAGATAAGAAATCTCCATCACCTGCGACAACCACAGTGTTTAAATTAGGATTTCCCATTTTCACACCAAATGCTATTGGTAAAGTTCTACCATGAATACCATGAATACCAAAAGGTTGTTCTCCTTCTATAAGATGAACCATATTTCCAGAACAACCTATCCCAGCAACGATAACATTTTCAGACTGGGGCTTCTCATGCTCAATAGAATAGTTTTTTAGAGCCATTTCTAAAGCTCTTCTAACTCCAAAATCTCCACAACCAGGACACCAAACAAAATCGTACTCTGGGTTTCTTTTTGACATATTATCTCCTATATAATTATATTATATAATTTTTTTTATCTCATCAACTAAATGGCTAGGCTTGAAAGGAAGTCCAGTGTACTGAGTTATTGACTGGGCACTGTATCCATCCATCCTTAAGATAGAGGACCACTGACCTAGATAGTTTAGCTCAGGAACAATTATATTTTTTGCACTTGACAATACCTTTTTAACTTCTTCGGGCAAAGGATTTAGAGCTACAGAATAAATCCAACCTAATTTAATATTTTCGCTTAATAATTTTTCATAAGCCTCTCGAGCTGGTCCTTTAGAGCCACCCCAAGGCATTATAAATATTTCGCTGTCTTCATTTTCAATTTCATAGTGAGCACCATCTAAAAGATTAAGTTTATTAAATCTTCTCTCTGTTAATCTAATATGATGCCTTGGAAGATGAGTAGTATCACCTATTTCATCGTGCTCTGACCCATTCGCTACGTATGCTCCAAATCCCCCTGGAACAGGCATAGGATTTAAAGGTCCCGTTCCATCCCATGAATCATATCTTTTACCAGTATCATTTTCACCATAAACAGACCTAGATTCCTCTTTAATGTCGTCTAGATTTGGCTTAGTAATATTTTCTCCTCTTTCAGCGATCGACATTTCTTGCATTAAAATAACTGGTCCTTGATATCTCTCTGCCCAATTTATTGATAAAGCGCCTGCATAAAAACATTCTTCAACTGTACCCGGGGCAATCACAGGCATCCTAATATCTCCATGTGCAGGGAACATACAAGTATATAAATCAGACTGTTCTGTTTTAGTAGGCAAACCTGTTGCAGGTCCTCCTCTTTGAACATCGATAACTACTAATGGTATTTCTGTCATCCAAGAAAGACCAAGACCTTCACCCATAAGTGCAAATCCAGGACCTGCTGTGGCAGTCATTGCTTTTCTTCCTGCAAAACCTGCGCCTAATATCACATTTATAGCTTCAATTTCAGATGAAACTTGATGAACAAACTTATTTCCACCAAAAAGATTATTTTCCATCCATACAAGGATAGTTGTTGCAGGAGAAATTGGATATCCAGCGTAAAAGTCTAATCCAGCAGAAACTGCTCCCAAAGCTATTGCCGCATTTCCAGTAATAATAATTTGTTCTTGGTTATCAGGATTAGGTTTCTCAATTTTACCCACACTAAAACCGCTTGATTTAGCTACATCAACACCTAACCTAATGGCTTTAATGTTCGCTTCAATAATATCTTGGTCGTTATCTCTACCTCTAGTAAAACGTTCTTTAATAAATGAATCAATCTCAGATAATGAGAAATCGATTAGGTGCGCTACAGCACCAATAGTTACCATATTTGCTGCTCTTGCATTACCTGTTGACTTCGCTAGTTCATCAGCCCTGATTCCAAAGTAGTTTCCACCATCAGGCAACTCATATTCTTGGGCATTGTACATTGTTACGCCACCAGAGTTCAGGTCATCTTTATGGTTGTTATAAGCATACTCATTTAGTGCGACTAAAACATCTACTCCATCACCAGCACTTAAGACTGGCGTTGTAGATATTCTTACCTGAGACGATGCAGGCCCTCCCATTATTTGGGATGGGAATGTGGAAAAGGTTTGAACAAAATAACCTGCGCCTGCAGCTGCCCTTGCAAAAGCATCTGCTGAAGTAACCAAACCCTGTCCGCCTTCTCCAGCAAACCTTATTACAAAATCTTTCTTTTCCAATTATTTCCCCTAAATATATATAACTTTATTAATTATTTATTTTAGGCACATAAAAGTCAATTAATTTTTACATTAATTTTGATTCATTTATCTATAATTGATGATATTGGGAGGAAATAGTTATTCTATGGTAAAAAAAATTGTAAACATATGGTCCGCTGGAGGGGTTGTAATTCATAAGAAAAATGATATAACTTATGTTGCTGTATGCAACAGAAAATCAGAAAAACTTTTTTCTCTACCAAAAGGAAGACCAGAAAAAAACGAGGATTACATAAAAACAGCAATTAGGGAAGTAAAAGAAGAAACTGGCATAACCACAAAAATAATAAAAAAAATTAGTACTACTACTCATTATTTTGGAGTAAACGATTCAGACCAAAAGACGGTAAAAATTTCTCAAATGGACCCAGAAAGTAACAATGATCATATTACTATTTATAAAAAAACTGTACATTGGTATCTAATGAAGTATCTATCAGGCGATTTTTCCTTGCATGATGAAGAATTTGATAGTGTAAAATGGATAGAAATAAGTATTGCAATAAATAAAATATCATATAAGAACGAAAAAGATGTCTTGGGAAAAGTTTTGGCCATTTTCAAAAAATGATGAAATAGTTACTGATAAAAATCAAGTTTTTGCTACTGGAAAATTCACTCAACTAAGATCAAAAACAGTTGATGATGCTAGCAATGATTACAACTGGCGAATAGATAGCGAATTATCTGACCTGGACGCAACAAAACCAATCAACCTGACTTATGATGAATTTCTAAGATACCATAAAGAAGACGTTAAATTTCCAAGCTATAACTCTTTTAGAATGGCCATTGACACGCACGACGGAAAGCATATAGGCAATTGTATGTTTTACGATATAAACTCCAAAACCCTTCAAGCTGAATTTGGAATTATGATAGGAAATAAGGATTACTGGAATAATGGTTATGGTTCGGACGCTATGAATAGTGCTATTAACTATTTCTTTAAAAATAAAAACATTAATCACATTTATCTACACACTTTAATTACTAATATAAGGGCTCAAAAAGCATTTGAAAAATGTGGGCTCAAGAAAGTGAAAAACGTTACAAAGGAAAATAATGAATTTATATACATGGAAGTATGGAGAAAAGATTGGAATATTGAAAATAGAGAATGATAGAATCAATGTATAAATTAATAAATTAGGGGGGTAATAAATTGTCTACATCAAGACCAAATATAATCTTAATTATGTCTGATGATTTGGGATATGAAGTCATCGAATCTAACGGTGGAACTTCATACAAAACACCAAACATAGACTCATTAGCAAAAAATGGTGTTAGATTTGAAAATGCTCATGTCCAACCTTTATGCACTCCAACAAGATTACAACTAATGACAGGTAAGTATAATTTTAGAAATTATATCGGCTTTGGAACAATGGCTCCAAAAGAGAAAACTTTTGGACATATATTTTCTGAGAACGGATACAAGACATGTATCGCAGGGAAATGGCAACTTTACTCTTATTTTCCTAAGGATGAGGATGGTTTAAATCTAAGATCTAAAGGGCAAAAAATTGAAGATTCTGGGTTTCATGAATATTGTGTATGGCATGCACATCAAACAGAAGATAAAGGTTCTAGATATAAAGACCCAGTAATATACGAAAATGGAAAATATCTGGATGATACTAAAGATAAGTATGGAGAAGATATATTTGCAGATTATATAAATAATTTTATTGATGAAAATAAAGAAGATCCATTTTTTGTTTATTTTCCTATGGCGCTCACACACCGACCACTAGAGCCTACACCGGACAGTGAAGATTATGATGATTTTGAACCTCCTTCTAACAAAACTATTGGTGGAAAAACCTTTGACGAGTTAGAGGGCTGGGATGACGATCCAAAGTATTATAAAGATATGGTAGAGTATCATGACAAAATTGTTGGAAGAATTGTTGAAAAAGTTAAAGATGCAGGAATATCGGAAAATACAATTATTATTTATCTAGGAGATAACGGTACTCCAATAGAGGTTTGTTCAATGATGCACAAACACACTCAAGTATGTGGAGGAAAAGGGCTCACTAATGACAGAGGCACCCATGTTCCCATGATGTGCCAATGGGATGGAAAAATATCAGAAGGATTGGTATCAAAAGATTTGATAGATTCAGTAGATATTTTACCTACGATACTGGAAATAGCAGGAATAAAAACCCAAGAAAACTTTCAAATTGACGGAAGAAGTTTTTTACCTCAATTATTAGGAGAAAAGGGCAAACCAAGAGAATGGGTATTTTTCCATTTTGAGCCTATGACACCAAGAAATACCACCTACAGCAGGTTCCTTAGAACAAATAAATGGAAAATTTATGAAACTGGTGAAATGTTTGATTTGAGTAAAGACCCAGAAGAAAAAAATCCAATAACAAAAACTAATGATAATACTGAAAGTTCAAAAGAAAGAAAAAAACTACAACCAATTTTTTCAAAAATGAAATAATTTATTGAGAAATTGGAGCTGGATTAATAAGATCCATTCCGATTGTTTCTGGGAAAATAGCAGCAATCTCTTCAGGAAACCATTTTGTTTTTTTATTTATACTTCTGTACTCAGAGGGACCCTTCATCAAACTTATTCTATTACCCACACAATGGAATATCTTACCTGTTACATTGCTTGATGCATCAGAAGCCAGCCACGCTATCATGGGAGGAACTTGACTTGGATGATTACTTAATATATCTTCAGGTATCTTAAAATCGCCTTTTCTCATACTTAATGTCTTGTCAGGAACTGATTCCGTCATTCTAGTTTTAGCTCCGGGTGAAATTATATTAGCCGTTACCCCATATTTAAATAACTCTTTTGACAAAGACTTTGTAAAACCAGATATACCCTCCTTAGCTGCACCATAATTTGACTGTCCTCCGTAACCATATAAACCAGAAACAGATGAAAAAGTAATAATTCTGCCAAATTTTTGCTTTATAAGATGACTAATAGATGCCTTAACAACAGAAAATGTCCCCTTAAAATGAACTGATAAAACATCATCCCATTCTTGTTCAGACATATTAAAAATCATCCGATCTCTCAAAATACCAGCTGCCGCAACTAAAATATCTAACTTGCCAAAATTAGATATCGCATCATCAATAATGTTTTTTGCACCTGCCATACTAGTTACTGTGTTCAATGATGCTACTGCATTTCCCCCTAACTCATTAATTTCTTCAACAATTTTAAGGGCTGGCTCTGAATTTTCAGATGAACCATCTAAAGAACTTCCTATATCAGCAACAACAATTGATGCTCCTTCAGCTGCAAGAAGTTTTGCAATCTCTTTTCCTATTCCTCCACTAGCACCAGTTACAATAGCAACTTTTCCTGACAAATTTTTATATTGTGGTAATTTTTTATTATTATTTAATAGTATAGACTCAATATTTGAATCAATTTCATCAATCTCAAAGGTTTGAGAAATCGATGAAGATAAAAACGTTTTATTACGCCTCGGCAAAGAAAAATGTGAAATTCTACCGTCTTCAATTTGAAAAATTTGTCCATTCACAGGAGCAGAATAATCAGATGCTAAATATGTTGCAAAGCTAGCTATATTTTCTAAAGTATTATTATTTTTGCTTGAAACTTCCAGACTATCATTTTGATCATCATAGGATATAGTATTAGAGGTCACACCATATTTACCTAAATCTTTAGCAATAACTTTTGAGAAGCCAACTATTCCAGATTTAGTAGCGGAATAACTGGACATTTTAGATGCTCCTAATAAACCTGAATTAGCTGATAAAGTTATAATTCTTCCAAATTTTTGTTTTCTTAGCAAAGGAGATATATGTCTTACTATATTGAAAGTTCCCTTAAGGTTTTCTAAATAAATTTTATCCCAATCATTTTCTCCCATATCTTGAATTGTCTTATTTTGTTTGTAATCTTTTGTACAAAATACTATATCTACGCCACCAAATTTATCAACAGCAAAGTCTATTAAATTTTTTGCATTATTAAAGTCTGAAATAGACTCATTTGCAACATAAATCTCACCGCCTAGACTATTAATTTTCTCAATAAATTTATTCTGAAAAGAGATGTTATTAGAATATTTTGAATCAAAATTAACTACTAATTTAGCCCCATTCATAGACATAACTTGAGCAATTACTGGATTTATAAAATCTGAGATAATCGCTATTTTATTTTTTAATATTTTTGTCATAATTTTATAAAATAATTTATTTTCTCAGTATACTATTAACACTTGCTGCAGTTAGTAATATTATCAGTGGTACAAATAAAACTCCTATAGTAGAAATAGAAAATATAAATAAAAAATATATTGCAATAGTAGATAATATAATACTAAATTTTTTATTTTTATCAATTATTAATTTTCTTGGTACTGTAAAAAATAAGTTTAGGCAAAGCAAAAAGCTCATTAAACTAAATAAAATAGTTAGCCAATCTTTATTTTCAATTAATGTTGATTTATTAATTAAATTTGTAGAGTTATCAAAAGTTTCTACTAAAGGAAAAATCAAAATTCCAATCATAATTAAAGAACTAATTATCAAAGAAAAAAATATAAGATAGTATAAAAATGACCATTTGGGAATCATCATATTAAACATTCAAGAAAATTATATATATTTCTAAATTTCACTCTCATAATATTCATCCTTTATAAAATCATCATCAATATTTTCTTCAATATTAGATATCTTTTCTAGTTTTGCATATGATAGCATTAGACGTTTAACTCCTTGCTCAGTAAATGCTACTGTAAATTCATAATCTGTAGATTTTTCATCAATAGATATTATTACCCCTTCACCAAATTTTTTATGATAAACCTTTTCTGCAACGTGAAAATCGTGTGAATCTTTTATAGATATATGACTTTTATCTATAAAGCGTTTTTTTCTTATGAACATACTATTGGCATTATGTGATTCAGTAAAATTCTGACTGCTAATTTTTATAAGTTCATTAGGTATTTCAGATAAAAATCTTGATGATAATTGAGGTCCATATTGTCCTCTAAATTTTCTGTTCCTTGACCTTGAAAGAAATAACCTCTCTCTTGCTCTGGTAATTCCAACATAAAGTAGTCTCCTTTCCTCTTGTATATCATTAGGATCGTCTAGACTTCTTGAGTGAGGTAATAAGCCTTCTTCAAGACCAACTAAAAAAACAGCATCAAATTCTAAACCTTTTGCTTGATGTAAAGTAATTAAGGTTATACCCTCTGATTCTTCTTCTGATAAATTATTTTCAACGTCTGTTACCAATGATATATTTTCAAGAAAATCAACTAAATCATTATCAAAATTGTCAGTAGAAAATTCTAACGCAGATGATTTCAATTCTAAAATATTTTCAATTCTTTCTTCACCTTTTTCTAGATCTTCTTCAATAAATTGCCCATAACTAGTTAAATCTAAAATAGTTTCTATAAGATCTGAAATCTTTTCTTTTTTTGATGATATAACTAAATCTTTTATTATTTCTGAAAAATTACTTATTGAATTAATTGCTCTTTGAGTTATATTATTTTCCGATAATAAATCAATCTTTTTTTCTTCAAATATTTTATTGATAAACTCTAATATAGGGAGCTCCTTTTTTTCAGCCAAATTACTTAATGTAGAGAATGTTTTACTTGATATACCTCTTGCTGGAAGATTAATTATTCTTTCAAGTGAAATATTATCTGAAGGGTTGCTGATTATCCTAAGAAAAGATAATATGTCCTTGATTTCTTTTCTTTCATAAAACTTAACAGAACCAATAAGCTTGTAGTTAATATTTTCTCTGTTACAAGCAACCTCAAAAGATCTTGACTGCGAATTAACTCTATACATTATTGCTACTTCATTTAAATTTAATTTTAATTTTTTTATACTCCTAATTACTGCATCCGCTTCCAGTTCGTCATTATATGATTCCAGCAGTTCAATAGGTTCTCCATCAGAGTTATCAGTCCATAAGTTTCTTTCCAATCTTTCATCATTGTAACCAATAACACTATCAGCAGCTTTTATTATTTTTTTTGTTGATCTATAACTTTGATCAAGTGTAATAATTTTTGTTTTTTTAAAGTATTTCTCAAAATCAAGAAGATTTTTGGGATTAGCATGTCTCCAAGAATATATTGATTGATCTGGGTCTCCAACTACGCAAATATTTTTTGAATGGTTCGCAAGAATTTTTGCTATTTCAAATTGTAATGGATTAGTATCCTGAAATTCATCAATCAAAAAATATTTATAAAAATTTTGATATTTATCTAATATAAACTTGTTATTCTGAAATAAATTTAAGCATCTTAGCAATAAATCATCAAAATCTAAAGAGTTAGACCTTATTAGAAACTCTTCATATTTTTCATAGCATCGTGATGCTATTTCTTCTATATATGAATCAACATGTTCTGAAAAATTTTTAGCAGATTGCATTCGATTTTTCGCATCAGAAATTATACCTAATATTAGAGATGGTGAAACTTGTTTAGAATCAATATCTAGTTCTTTAAGAATTTTTTTCATTATTCTAGATTGATCATCATAATCATAAATCACGTAATTATTCTTAACATTTACCATCTCGCCATCGAATCTTAGAACACGACTACAAAAACTGTGAAAAGTCTTTACATCAAGATAAAAATCTTCTGACAAATTAAGCAAACTTTGACATCTTTCACGCAATTCTCTTGCGGCTTTATTTGTAAAAGTTACAGCCAAAATGCTATTTAATGGGATCTTTTTTATCAAATTTAAATAGGCAATTTTATGAGCAATTACTCTTGTTTTACCTGAACCTGGACCGGCAACAATTAATAAAGGACCATCACTATATTCAACAGCCTCTTTTTGCCTAGATGATAATTCTAATAATAATTTTTCTTTGTTCACGATTTACCTAACAACAAATCCTAACATGATACTGAAATACCTCTTCTTGCATAATCAAAAGTATAGTCTTTTCTTACATCTAATGTATCATCATCTACCCTCCAAAAATACCTAATTCTGTCATGGAATGAATTTACTCTCCAAGAGCCATATAACAAATATTCTGCTGTAAAAAATCCATCATTAAATAATTTTCCACAATTTTCACTTTGAAAAGAATCGGATATATATTTCTTGTTATTTAGATAATTTCTTACCTCGATTATTACATCCTCGCCTGTTTTTGTTGGTAAAACTACACTTAACTCTGTATCATCTTGCCATAACATGGTAGAAATAAAGACAAAAACACAAAAAATAAAAACTGTTATTACAAATATTGACTTAGCAAAAAATGATGGTGTGAACCTTTTTTTTCCATGTTTTTTAGGCGAAATTATATCTATAAGGTTCATAAATCATTTATCTAGTTACTGGTAGTCGTAATTTATCAATGAGCATATCTAAATCAAAATTATTATTTAGCAAGTCACTGATTTTTTCAATTTTTTCAGAATGATCAAATTTAGATTTCAGTTGAATTTTTTCAATTTTTTCTGTAAATTCATGAGTACTATCACTAAACAAAACTATAGGTTTATTTACCTTTTCTGCTTCGTAACTAACATATTCAACAGGTGATACCCCCTTAGTTATGAAAAGAGCTTGAGTTTCATCAGTCTGCAGAGCTGATAGTTGGACATCCGGCCTATCCCCTCTGACAATTACTGCATTATTATTTTTTGAAGAAAAATAGAATGGCCCCCAATCAAGAACTAAACCTCCAATAAGATAGTTTTCAATAAGCCTGTTTGAATTCTCTTCTCCAATAATAAATTTACCATTTAAAATATTAGCTATTTGACTTATAGACATTGATAACAATTTTCTATCATCAGGGATAGCACCATAAAATTCTGCATTGCAGTCTTTTAGGTTTTTTTCTAAATAATCACCTAATTCATTTTGTCTATACTTTGGCATAAAGTTTACTACTATACCATTTATCCTAGAACCATAATGACCTAATATTTTTTGAAAATTTTCACCATACCGAACTACTAATAATACTGAAGCATCTAAATCTTGAGCATTTTTCAAATTTTCTTTATGATCATCCGTGCCTTCTATTATGTTAATCGTTTGATTTTGTAATAAATCACCCGACTTTTTTAAGGTGGAATTTAATCTCGATTGTTCAATCTCTGAGAAAAAATTTTCATAAAATTCTATATCTTTAGCGGGAGAATTATCTGTAAATAAAATTTTACCAACATTAATTTTCTTATCGATAAAATTATTTATCAATCCTGCACAAATAGCTGTTTTACCAGTATTTTTTGTTTTTGAAATTACCATTAATGTTGTCATAAAACCTCTCAAAAAATTCTAATCTAAGTTTTTTGAAATTAATACTATTAGCAAATTATATCAACGGATACCTAATTAAATGTGGAGTTAATTAGCAAATTTTTCATTAAAAGTAACAACAACATGTTTCAAGGGGTAAATTTACCTTGATTGAATAAATGAGTCGATCTACGATTATATATAGAGTGTTAGCCGAGGTAGCTCAGGTGGTAGAGCAATGGACTGAAAATCCATGTGTCGGCAGTTCAAGTCTGCCCCTCGGCACCACCAAAACAAATGCCGAAAGTTATCTATTTCCCCTTGAAATTTGGTTTTCTTTTCTCCATAAAAGCATTTCTGCCTTCTTTATAATCTTCGCTTCTAAAACAATGATCTACCATATCAGCAATAGCATCTAAGTTTTGCTCATTAAAATTTTTCAAACCTTCATTAATTGCTGCCTTAGAAGCCATTACCGTAAGAGGAGCATTAATTGCTATTCTAGTAGCGAAATCAAAAACATATTGTTCAAGATGTTTTTTTTCTACAACCTTATTCAATAAACCCATTCTTTCCGCATCTATTGATGAGAATATATTACCTGTAAAAAATATTTCCTTAGCATAAGCAGGACCAACTAAATTCATGAGTTCTTTTATACCTTCATAACCATATCCAAGACCAAGTCTAGCTGCAGGTATACCAAATTTACTATCATTAGAAGCAATTCTTATGTCAGCACTTAATGCTATACCCATTCCTCCTCCAATACAGAAACCATCTATCATTGCAATAAGTGGTTTCTTTAGATTGCTAAGAGAATTTTTAGCCAACGAACTTGCTTTTTCATAATATTCTACCTGCTCTGGTGTATTTCTTACTTGGTCAAACTCTGAAATATCCGCGCCCGAAACAAACGCTTTACCACCTTCACCTTTCATAACAACTAATCTAACCTCATTATTATTAGAATATTCTTTGATAATAAAAGGAATTGTTTCCCACATACTTAAGGATATGGCATTTCTCTTTTCTGGCTGATTAAATACAATCCATCCAATATTATCTTTTATCTCTGCTATTATTTTTTCTGTGGGCAAGTTTAGTCTTTGCATATAAAACCTCTTATACTATTCCATCTATATGGAATTTTTCAATCATCTCTTTTTTATAACCTAATTTTTCCAAAATAGTATCAGTATGTTCCCCTTGCTCAGGGGTTGCTGATCTGATTTTTGAATCAGTTCTACTCATTTTTATAGCTTGATTAACAATATTAAATTTACCTAATCTCGGATGCTCTACCTCAACAGCCATATTCAAGTGTCTAACTTGAGGGTCAGAAAAAACTTGATCAATAGAATATATAGGTCCAGCTGGACAACCTGATTTGTTAAGCAAATCAATCCAATATTCACTAGTATTTTTTTCTGTTATAGAGTTAATTTCAGAGTTCATTTCCAATCTGTTATTAGACCTTAATTCAGAATCAACAAACCTTTCATCAGTAATTAATTTTTCATTACCTATAATTTTACAAAATTTTTCGTACATTGCTTGACCTGAAATAGCTATATTGATGTGTCCATCTTTGGTATTAAATACTCCTGTAGGAATAGTTTTAGGATGATCATTACCCATAGCTTTAGGAATTTCTCCATCCTTAAGATATCTTGCAGCTTGAAAATCTAACATTTGTATCTGAGACTCTAACAAAGAGGTTTTTACCCATTGTCCTTTGCCAGATTTAGCTCTTTCTAATAATGCCAGCATTACACCTTGAGCTGCAAACATTCCAGTACATAAATCTGCAACTGGAATACCTACTCTCATTGGTCCTTCTCCTGGCATCCCAGTAATGGACATAAGCCCACCCATTCCTTGAGCAATTTGATCGAATCCAGCTCTAGATCCATAAGGGCCATCCTGTCCAAAGCCAGAAATACTAACTAGAATAATTTTAGGGTTAATAGATGATAAAGTATCATAATCTGCTTTTAGCCTATATTTCACATCGGGTCGATAATTTTCTACAATAACATCTGAAATTGAGACTAATTTATGAAACACTTCTACTCCATAATCAGATTTCAAGTTTAATGTCATTGAGCGTTTATTTCTATGTAAATTTTGAAAATCATAATCATCCCTTGCGCCACCTAATGGATCTTTGATATTTGTTGGTGCCTCTATCTTAATTACATCTGCTCCCCAATCGGCTAATTGTTTGACACAAGTAGGGCCAGCTCTTACCCTAGATAGATCAAGAACTTTTACATCTGATAATGGTAATTGAACCATAAATTTCTCCAATTTATACTTACTAAATTAACTTTTATAAGAATTATATATATAATATCGTTTGATTGTAAAAAATACATTACATAGCCAAGAAAGAAAGAAAAATGTCTGAAAACGAAAATTTTAATATGGATCCTGTCTTTGTACCTGATGAAATACTTGAAGGTTTCAAACTACTACCTACTGCAACTGTTTATAATGCAGTAAAGTATTTTTCAAGCTCAAATAATTATACAAAAAACAGTCCTTTCGTTTGTGAAGGATTAAAAAACTACACTCCAGGTCAAAAAATTGCTGCTAGGGCAAAGACACTTAGATTTTTACCTCTCAGACAAGATATAGCTAGCGAAGTTATCTCACGAGAAGAATCCTCTGAGTATAAGGCTATGGGTAGATGTGGCCCTGGCGATGTTTTAGTAGCCGATATTCAAGGAAAAGAACAAGATGTTGTTGCTGGTGACGTAAAACTTCTGCAATTAGCAATGAATAATGCAGATGGAGTAATTATTGATGGAGCAATAAGAGACTTAGATGTATTACGAGATGAAAACTATGAAATTATTGTATATGCAAAAGCACGAAGTTTACATGGCAATCCAAACACCATTCCAGCAGAAGAAAATGTTCAAATTCAATGTGGAGGAGCATTAGTGAGACCAGGAGATATAATGGTAGGAGACGATGACGGAGTATTAGTTGTGCCATCGTGGATGGCTAAAGCTGTTCTTGAACATGCTACAGAACATGAAGAAGTTGAGAATTATATAAAAACAAAAATTAAAAAAGAAAATGTTGTACCTGGCAAATATTATCCTCCACAACCAGAATCATTTGATGAGTGGAGAAAAATTAAGAAATCTAGGTAGGCTGTAAAATGAAAATAATTAACGAATATTGGGCTATGTCTTCTCATCCTGAGGGTATGCCAGATATAAAAAATTTCGAACTAATTAGGGAGAATTTACCTGACCTAAAATACGGTCAAATTTTAATAAAAACATTATACCTAACTCTTGACCCTTACATGAGAGGCAGAATGAGACTAGGCCCATCTTACGCTCCCGGCTTAACAAAAGGTGAAATAATGACTGGTGAAATAGTTGGAATTGTTCAAAATAGTATGTCCGACAATATTCCTACTGGGTCTATAGTAAAAGCTAGATCTGGATGGACTAGATATTCAATTTTATCAGATAATGATGTGAACCTCATAGACGATTCATCGTTTAATATTTCTACATCACTAGGCGTCCTTGGGATGCCTGGATTAACGGCCTATCATGGATTGTTAGAAATAGGAAAACCTAGAGCAGGAGAAACTTTAGTTGTTTCAGCAGCATCAGGAGCAGTAGGCGCTATAGTTGGGCAGATTGCTAAAATAAATGGTTGCCGAGTCATAGGTACTGTTGGTAGCAAAATAAAAGCTAATTATATTACAGAAGAATTAGGTTTTGATTATGCTATAAATTACAAATCCGAAAATATATCCGAAAAAATTAAAGAGTATTGCCAAAATAATATAGATATTTATTTTGATAACGTGGGTGGAGAAGTGACTGACGAAGTAATGAATAACTTAGCTTATAAAGCTAGAATTATTGTATGCGGACAAATTTCTCAATATAATGCAACGGGAACTATTAATGGTCCAAGAAATCTTTGGGCTCTTATAAGAACACAATCCAAGATTGAGGGAATGCTTGTATCTGAGTATGGAGATAAAAAAAATCAGGTTGCAATTACCAGAATAGGTAAATGGATTTCAGAAGGAAAAATAAAATATAAGGAAGACATAGTCGAGGGATTTGAAAATGCTCCCAAGGCATTCAAAAAACTTTTTACTGGCGAAAACTTTGGAAAATTACTTGTTAAAGTAAGTGATAGATAAAAACCTAACCTATTATTCTTCTTGTATAATAATTTATAATAAAAATTTTAGCGGAAGTGGCTCAGTGGTAGAGCATCTCCTTGCCAAGGAGAAGGTCGCGAGTTCGAATCTCGTCTTCCGCTCCATTATTGTAAAAAAACACAAACTTTAGGAAATAAATATGGAACCAATAATAGTTATCGTGATTGCTGTAATAGTCTTGATACTTAGCATAGTAATAGTACCTCAACAGACTATGGTAATAATTGAAAGATTAGGAAAATATAACAGAATTTTAGGTCCTGGACTAAATTTCAAGATACCAATTGTTGAACGGGTTGCGGGAAAAGAATCAGTCCGAATAAGACAACTAGATGTTCCTGTAGAAACTAAAACTCAGGACAATGTTTTTGTAAATCTAGGTGTTTCAATCCAATTTTTAGCCATAAGTGAAAAAATATTTGATGCATTTTACAAACTTACTGATGTTAATCAACAAATTACATCCTACGTATATGACGTAGTTAGAGCAGAAGTCCCTAAGAAAAAACTTGATGACTTATTCGAATCTAAGGATGAAATTGCTCAAACAATTAAGACTGATCTATCAGGCTCGATGGATGATTTTGGGTACTCCATAGTTAATTCACTTATTACTGATATTGACCCTGCACCTAATGTAAAAGAGGCAATGAACCAAATAAACGCTACAGCAAGATTAAGAGTTGCAGCTCAAAATGAGGCTGAGGCCGACAAAATAAGACAAGTAAAAAATGCCGAAGCTGATGCTGAAGCGAAAAAATTACAAGGTGAAGGAGTAGCTCAGCAAAGAGCAGCAATTATTGAAGGTTTCAAATCATCGATTGATGACCTAAAAAAAGTAACTGGCAGTGATGTAAAAACTCAAGATGTTATGAATATGGTTATGATGGTTCAATACTTTGATGCTCTAAGGGATATTGGTACTACTGGTCAAAATAATGCTGTATTAATTCCTTATGGAGCTGGTGGATCGAATGAAATACTACAACAAATGACCCAAGCTATGGTAGCTAGCGATAAAATAAAAGGTAAACCATAAGTTTTTATCCTTTAATTAAAGCACTCATGAAAAAACCATCCTTAAAAATTTATTACGAAAATAACCTTAAAATTCTGAAGTCTATCCCTAGTAAATCTATAGATTTAATATATGTTGACCCACCATTTAATACAGGTAAAACTCGCTCACATTCTATAATGAAAAACACTCAATCAGATACCGGAAACAGAGTTGGATTTCAAGGAAAAAAATATTCAACTTCGTTTACAGAAAAACTTAGTTATGAAGACAATATTGAAAGTTATCTAGATTTTCTCAGATCCAGAATAGAAGAATCAAAGAGAATTCTGAAAAAGAAAGGAAGCTTCTTTATACATTTAGACTACAGAGAGATTCACTATGCAAAAGTATTATGTGATGAAATTTTTGGTAGAGATTCATTTATTAATGAAATTATTTGGTCATATGATTATGGAGCAAGAAGTAGAAAAAAATGGTCTACAAAACATGAAAATATTTTGTGGTACGCAATTGATCCTTCTAACTATACTTTTAGGTATGATGACATAGATAGGATACCTTATATGGCTCCAAACCTTGTTGGCCCAGATAAAGCAAAAAAAGGCAAAACACCTACTGATTCATGGTGGCATACTATAGTTAGTACTAATGGTAGAGAAAAAACAGGATACCCGACTCAAAAGCCATTAGGAATAATAAATAGAATAATAAAAGTCCACTCTAACCCTGGTGACTTAGTACTTGATTTTTTTGCTGGAAGCGGAACAACCGGCATGTCAGCAATCATGAATGAAAGAAATGCAATATTGATTGATAATAATCCTGAGTCAATAAAAGTTATGAAAAATAGATTCAAAAACTATAACTTTACAGTTGAAAATTCAGTGATTTCAAAATAAAAATTCCAATTTTTTT
>CETH01045645.1_pt1 | contig 73299 bp, 73 predicted proteins | sample 361461 | NCBI WGS metagenome assembly CETH01 (sample SAMEA2622695, study PRJEB7988) | marine metagenome | isolation source: saline water (ENVO:00002010), including | reverse complement strand
CTTTTTTAGTTGAAGATGTTGCTTTTTTAGTTGAAAGATTAATCAGGTCATCTATTCCTTTTTGTCTCTTAATATTTTCTCTAATAGATTCTCTAACATTTTCAGAATTAAAATCCATTGATTGGTATTGTGGATTATTTTTCAACAAATCAACCTCTGTATCAATTTCTTTTTCACTAACCTTGAATTTTTTTGTAACTATATATTCTTCTAAAACTAACATTTTCTTTATATTCATTTCTGATGTTTTTTTTGTTTCTTCTAATATCTCTTGTCTTGTTTTACCTATTCCATTAATGTATTGATCATAATTAATATTATACTGAGAAAATTGCTTCTCTTGTTCTTCCATCGAATTATTTGCACTATGTTCAATTATCATAGGTGATATTTCAAATTTAGATTTTTCAACCATATAGTCTAAAATCTTATCCTCAAGAATCCGTTTTAGGTTTTCGTCAGACCTTAATTTTAAGTTTTCCTTTATTCTACTTTTTAAATCTTTAACGGTAGTTATGTCTTGCGCTAAAGACGAAACAAATGCATCATCTAAATTTGGGAGTATTTTTTCTTTAACAGAAAAAATTTCTACATCAAATTGAGATTCTTTTTCAGCTAGTTCTTCCTTAAAATAATCTTTGGGTATGCTCAGTTTGAAACTTTTATTATCACCTGCAACAGAACCTATAATTTTTGATGAAAATCCTAATAAAGGATTATCAGAACTTTCTTCAAGTACGTAATCAAATTTATCTGATGAAAGAAATTCCTCATTATTGACAGAACTTTTATAAGAAATATTAATCATATCTCCATATTTTGATTTTCTTGTTACTTCTTCCCATTTTGCTTGGGACTCAAGAATCTGGTTAATTTGATTATCAATATCCTTGATTGTTATACTCTCTGCTTTGTCTGTAAATTTCATTTTTGCCAAACTTCCAACTTTTACTTTTGGAATTAAGGCAACTGTGGCATCAATTTTTATTGGTTCGCGTTCAACAATTGATACACGTGGGGTAGTGTTTGCAATGGATAAATCTGTTTTTTGTAAAACATCTCCTACAACTTTTGGAATCAGAGTTTCTAATGATTCTTCCAATATATATTCTTTTCCAACGAATTGCTCGACAATTTTATATGGAGCTTTACCTTTTCGAAAACCTGGAATATTTAATCTATTAGCGATTTTTTTATAAGCTGTTTTCAAGTGGCTATCTGTAATTTTTTCGCCTACTGATATATGGAAGATTACTTGGTTATCTTTGTCATCTTCATGCGTAAATTTTATATCATCCAAAGAATTATTCAATTTTTTCACCTCTACTTAATTGTACATTGAGAATTTGATTATAACTACAAAGATATCTCACGCTTCCTCTTCATCGGGTAAATCTAAGTTTATAAACAGTTCTTCAAGTTGTTGATCGGAAATTTTATTTGGCGAATCGAATAAAGGATCCTGGGCAGATTGAGTTTTAGGAAAGGCAATTACTTCTCTAATAGCTTTTTCTCCTGCCAAAGTAGCAACAAATCTATCCAAACCCAATCCCATACCGCCATGAGGTGGCGCACCATATGAAAAAGATTTAATTAATTGTCCAAATCTATCATCAATTTCATCTTCCTCATAACCAATAATACTAAATACTTTTTTTTGTATATTTGGATCATGTATTCTGATACTTCCTGAACCCATTTCCATACCATTACAAACTAGATCAAATAAATCTGCATGAACCTTACCTGGGTCAGATTCAAGGAAATCTAAATGTTCTTCTTTTGGAGATGAAAAAACGTGATGAGCAGGTTCCCATTTTTTCAGATCTTCATCCCATTCGAATAGAGGAAAATCATAGACCCAAGCAAAAATTATCTCTTTTTTATCATATAAATTTAATTTTTCGCCTAAAAAGTTTCTTAAGTTGGATAAAACAGTATTTACTTTATTTTCCTGATCAGCAACCAATAAAATCAAGTCTCCTGGTCTAGCTGACATTTTGATGGCTAATTCTTTTACTATATTTAGCGTAAGAAATTTTTTCAGAGGAGATTTGTAATTTTCATCGGTGAGATTTTCCATAGAATCAAAATCTTTACTAAGTGAAATATATACTAAACCTGATGCCCCGCTAGACTTGGCTAAATCAATAATTTCATCAGTTTTTCTTCTATCATAATCACCTGCGCCAGGTGCAACTATACCTCTAATAACACCTTGTTGATTAAGTACATTATTGAAAACATTTGATTCAGTATTTTTTAGTTCTTCAGAAACAGTAACCAGTTCCATTTCAAACCTTAAATCAGGTTTATCAGTACCAAATCTTTCCATAGATTCCTTGTAAGACAACCTCAAAAAATCCCTATCATTCTGTTTAAAATTATCTCCTAAAATTTCATGTGTAACATGCTTGTACAAACCTTCAACCAAAACCATAACATCATCTTGGTGTACAAAAGACATTTCTAAATCAAGTTGAGTGTGTTCAGGCTGTCTATCGGCTCTAAGATCTTCGTCTCTAAAGCACCTAGCTATCTGAAAATATCTATCAAATCCTGAAACCATTAAAATTTGCTTTAATTGCTGAGGAGATTGAGGCAATGCATAAAATTTTCCTGGATGAATGCGACTAGGAACAACATAATCTCTTGCACCTTCCGGTGTACTTTTCAGTAAAATTGGAGTTTCAATATGCGTAAAATCTCTGTCAGATAAATAATCCCATATTAATTTTGTAATTTTATGTCTCAAGGTAAATAATTTTTGCATTTTAGGTCTTCTTAAATCGATAAACCTATAGGCTAATCTTGTTTGATCATCTATTTCAATTTCATTTGATATTTCAAAGGGAGGTGTTTTTGATTTATTTAAAATTTTTATTTCACTTGCCTGCAATTCTATCGAACCTGTTGAGATAGAATCATTTTCAGCACCAGAAATTCTTTTTACAATTTTTCCTTTTATTTGTACTACCCATTCCGACCTTAGGTCAGATGCTAGACCATGAGCATCTGAAGAAACCTCCGGATTAAATACAACCTGTAAAACGCCCGATTTATCTCTAAGATCAATAAAAATTAAATTACCATGGTCTCTGCGTCTATTAACCCAGCCTGCTACGATAATTTCAGTTCCTTCATCCAAACTATTTGGTTCACCACAATTTTTATTTTTGTACACGCTTATATATCACCTTTAATTATTTTTTATGATTAAGTTTATAAAAAAAATTATTTTAAAATACCAAATTGTCTTTTCATTACCTGCAAATTTACGAAAGTTTCTGTTCTTCTTACCCCTTCGATTGCACCAATTTCAATTCTAATAAATCTACCTAATGCTTCAGGGTTAGGTAATGTTACCCATACAAATACATCGTATGTACCCGTAGTCATGGCAACCCATCTAGTATGATCTAACTTTGCAACTTTATTTGCAGCTATCTCAACCTGATCTGGATCTATTTGTATACCAATTAGCGCTTCTGAATCATATCCTAATTTTGTAGGATCAGGTAAAGCAACAACGTTAATGATTTCATCATCAATTAATTTTTTTAGCCTTCTTCGCACTGTACCTTCGCTAACTCCTGACTCTCTAGCTATAAAAGCATTAGATGCCCTACCATCCTTTTCAAGCTGACTAATAATATTTTTGTCTAATTCGTCCATATTTTTCACTTACTCTCAATTTTGCTAATTTACTACAATTATATCTAATTTTTAGAAAAAAAAATTCAAAATATTATGTATTCTTACGTTTTCAATAAAACAAGGCAATAAATGCATCTAAATATAGTAATTAATTAATCATATTTAATAATGATAATACAATTATAATTATTTACCTTTTATCTTAATTTATATAAAATTAAAAAAAAATACCAAGCAATATTTGCTTTCTGAGAAAAATTATGGTCACAAATAACAATATAATACGTTTTACTGATGCAGCTAAATCAAAAATTGAAGAGGTTTTGAAAGAACAAGCTACTGAAAATCATTATTTGAGAATAGCAGTTAATAATAATCCAATGGGAGGAGTTGAATACGTTTTTGGTTTAGAAGAAAAACCAAATGAATTAGATAATATTATAGAAGAACCTGTGAGAACATTAATAGATAAAGACAGTGCGCCTCTAGTTGAAGGTTCTAGTATAGATTTTGTTGAAGGATTTGATAGATCTGGATTTGTAATTTCAAACCCAAACTTCCAGCAAGAAGGATGTGGGTGTGGTAATGGTGGTGGCGGATGTGGTTGCGGCGGCGGCGGCGGTGGCGGATGTGGTAGCGGTGGCGGATGTGGTGGTCACTAATTAATATTTATATGAATTCATATAAAATAATTATTTAAGTATATTGAAATTGTATGCAAAAAAACTATATTATAATTGTAGTAGATTAGAAAATAGTAATTATTATAAAATTATCTGGAGGATGTAATTGGCTTTTATTATTAGTAAGCCTTGCGTAGGAATTATGGATGGTGCTTGTGTTGAGGTTTGCCCCGTAGATTGTATATATTCTAAACCTGGCGACACTCAATTATTCATAAATCCTGATGAATGTATAGATTGTGCAGCATGTGAACCAGTTTGTCCTGAAAATGCGATTTTTGATGAAGATGATGTCCCGGATGATCAAAAAGAGTTTATTCAGATAAATGCAGACTATGACTTCGACTCATCTGAACCAGGAGCTAATGCATAAAAGTTATTATGCAAAACGATTCAAAAAAAATAAACACTGATAGCAGCAAAATATTTTGTACTCATTGTGGTGTAACTAATTCTGCTACTAATTATGGTTGTGATCGTTGTGGAGAGAAACTAATCAAGCAATCAGATGTGGACAAAACAAGTCTAAGTAAAATAATCTGTGAAAAATGTCAGAATTACGATTATGTTAATTCCTTTTATTGTTGGTCATGTGGATGTGAAATTACATCGAAAAACCCAGTTGCAAATAATGAAACATTACTAGATCATCAATCTAAAACTAATGAAAAAATAAATCCTAAAGACACACAAATAAATAAGCCAATTTCACGAAGAGACAAAATAAATAGATCGGGAGATAAAAAATCAGAAGTCCCAAATGAGATCAAAGGTTGGAATTGGGCGGCGTTTTTAATTCCACCACTTTGGGGATTATTCTCTGGAGTTCCATTAGCGGTTCTGATGCTAGCTCTATATCTACCAATATTTTCTGATGGAATGAGAGCAATTGCTCTAATCGGATGCAGTTTATTTTTAGGCATAAGGGGCAATGAACTTGCTTGGAAAGGTAAAAAGTGGAAGTCTGTTGAGCATTTTAAGAATGTTCAAAAAAAATGGCTATCGTGGGCCGTTGTATTGAATATTATTTATATAATAATAATTTTATATTCTGGAAGTTTATCTAAATAGGGCTTTCAATTTCACCTAGCAATTTCCATTTTTGTGAATGAATATTTATTAAATATAAAATTTTATTTTTATAATCGTCAGAGTCAATATCATTGACAGTCATAATAATAGCATCTTCATTATTATTAGAATAGTAAAACTTTCTTTTTCCAACTTTATGAAAACCATATTTTTGATATAATTTTATAGCCTCATAGTTAGATTGCCTAACCTCAAGAGATATAGACTTACCTCCTTTATAAATGACATCGTATATTGCTTGAATTAGTAATAACTCTCCAAGTCCTTTTCCTCGCTCGAATTCTCTCACTCCAAAAGTTGAAATATAAGACTCATACTCATAAAACCAAACTCCAATGAATCCTGATATAAAATCTGAACTAGTAGAATTATTAAGTTGTGAAGAAAAAATATTACTTAATTTTAATAACTTTTTAATCAGATTAATTATAAAATTATTCTTTTCAAAAATCTCTCTTACGAGCAGTATATGGTATTTATTTTTATACTTAATTTCATTTATAAAAGATACAGAATTACTATCATCACTAAAAATCGATTCCTCAAGTTTAGCAATCTCATTTGAATCACTTTTAACAGCTATCTTTATTCTATAACTGTTTTTAATATCTAAAAGAAAGTTTTTCATAAAAATCAAAAAATATTGTATTAAGTTTTATTATATTTACTTTATTAATTTATGTAAAAATTGATTTAAGATAAAAAAATAAAATAATATGCATAAAAAGAAATTTACATCATATGATAGTTAAAAATCAAACTATTTCTGCCCGACCATTAGAAAATAATGATTCCTTGAAAGTTTTTTTTAGAATTATCAAAATGTCCATAAAGTATAAATGGCGACTATTTTTTGGAATATCAGCCATATTCATTTCAAGTGGATTTTCATTATACATTCCCATATTACTTGGAAACGCCGTAGACGCAGCAAATAATTTGCTTGGTAACAACTCTGAAATTTCTTCTATAAACGATTCTAAAAACCATCTATATTACATATGTTTTTTGTTGCTTTTATCCTCAATTGGAAGAGGCACATTCGCAATGTTACATGTTTATCTTGGAGAATCGATAGGTCAACATATTGGGTATGAACTTCGTATGCTTTATTATGAAAAACTTCAAAGACTTTCTTTTAGTTATCATGCTGGCGTTCACACAGGAGATCTAATAACTCGTGGAATATTAGATGTCGAAGGGATAAGAATGTTTGTTCAAACGGCAATATTAAGATTAATTTTTCTAACAACGTTAATTGGAACTGGAACTTTCCTTATGATAAAGACAAACCCTACTTTAGGTTTACTTAGTCTGAGTTTTGTACCTTTTGTTGCATGGAAAGCTACTTCTGCAAGACTAAAACTTCGTTCAAATTGGTATGCGCTACAAGACAAACTTTCAGTTTTAACAAAAACTATGGATGAAAACTTAGGAGGAATTAGGGTTGTAAGAGCATTTTCAGCAGAAGAATTTGAGATGGCAAAATATAATAAAGTTTCAGATGAGGCTCTTAAGTTATCTAATGAACAGGTAAACATTAGATCCTCAAGCATATCGTTGATCAGCACCTCCTTTTTTATCTCAATGGGTATAGTTTTATTAGTAGGAGGACAACAGGTTATAGAAGGAACAATAACCCCAGGGGAATTAACGCAATTTCTAGCTTTTATGAGTATTCTGTTAGATCCTGTCAGACAAATAGGTTTGATGATAAATGGATTTGCAAGAGGGTCAGCATCAGGGGGTAGATTATTTGCTATTTTAGATTTAGAACCAAATATTCATGACGAAGTTTACTCGAAAGATATTTTAGTAGAAAAAGGTAAACTTGAATTTAGGAATGTGAGTTTTACATACGAGGGAGATAATCATGAAATAATCCATAACGTAAGTTTCGCAATTGAACCAGGCGAGACTCTTGGTATTGTAGGTCCACCCGGTAGTGGTAAATCTACTATAGCTCATTTAATACCTAGATTTTATGATCCGACAGACGGCTCAATCCTAATTGATGATTTAGATATTAGAAATTTCACTCTTGAATCTCTTAGGCATGCGGTTTGTGTTGTTGAACAAGATACATTTATGTTTACAGCATCAATTGAACATAATATAGCTTATGGAAATCCATGGGCACCTGATGACAGAGTGGAAAAATCTACACATCATGCACAACTTGCAGAGTACATTGAAAGGTTACCCGAAAAATATAAAACTCTTGTTGGAGAAAGAGGGGTTTCTTTATCAGGGGGGCAAAGACAAAGACTTTCAATAGCTAGATCTGTGATGCTTGATCCTAATATTATTATTTTTGATGATTCAACTGCAGCTATAGATGCAGGAACAGAAAGAAAAATACGAGAGGAATTAAAAAACTTAACTTCTAGGACTACAAATATTATTATCTCTCACAGACTAAGTTCTCTAATGCATGCAAACAAAATCTTATTCTTAGAAAAAGGTAGGATAGTTGAATCTGGAAATCATCAAGAATTATTAGAATTAAATGGTCATTACAGAGATTTATACAACCTACAAAATAAAACAAGAGGAAAAATGTGAGTATAAAAAAATACAGTGAAAGAAGTCATGAAATACCTCCTAAGGCGTCAGTTGTTCTTGCATCTAATTTAGAAGAAGAGGTATTTAGCGAAAAATTTAACGGTGATGTGATAAAAAGATTTTTTGGCTATGTAAAACCATATAAAAAACAAATCATTCCTGCACTTTTAGCTGTAATTATTTTTACCCTTACTTCTATTTCAATACCTCTGATAATTAAGAATGTTTTTGATTCTGCATTATCAAACGGAAATAATGCAAATCTACTATATTTATTTGTTGGTGGATTTTTTGTTGCAGTTATTTTCAATTTTATATCAAATTATCTTCAAGAAATATTAGTAGGTAAAGTCGCTGAGCATGTACTTTTTGATATGAGAACGGCTATGTATGAGCATCTACAAAGAGTATCTCTATCATTTATGGATAAAACAGAAAGCGGTAAACTAATGTCTAGGCTACAAGGTGATGTAGCTGCATTACAAGAATTTTTACATACTGCTGTTTTTGCTATTGGTGATTTTGTATTAATCATAGGAATAATCATAACAATGCTTTGGTTAGATTTTAGGTTAGGATTATTAACTATGATTGTTATACCAGCTCTTCTTTTAATAAGGATAATATGGATTCCTCACGCAAGAAATGCGTTTCTGAAAGCAAGAATAACTTCCTCTATTGTTAGTGGAGCATTAGCAGAGAATATAAATGGAGTAAGAGCCGTGCAAGGAATGACTAGAGAATATGTAAACTATGACCTTTTTGATCTGAGAGCAAAAGAAAATTTACGAGCAGCACTAAAAGCATCAAAAATCGGTGTAATTATGCTTCCAACTGTTGATTCATTAAGTGGAATTGCTAGAGGAATTGTTGTAATTGTTGGTGGTATTTTTGTTTTGAATGGACAAATTGAAACTGGAGTAATGGTTGCTTTTGTATTATTTGTTCAGAGGTTTTTTGATCCAATAAGAGCATTAACAATGCATTATAGTGTATTACAAAGAGCAATCGCATCTGGAGAAAGAATATTTGAAGTTATCGACGTACCAGTAGACGTGTCTGATAAAGAAAATGCAATATTAATGGACAATCTAGAACCATCGATAGAATTTAATAAGGTAACATTTGGATATCTCCCCAATCAGCCAATTTTAAAAAATATTAATTTCAAAATAAAACCAGGTGAAACAGTAGCGTTGGTAGGACCTACTGGTTCAGGTAAAACTTCAACCACAGCATTAGTCCACCGTTTTTATGAAATTTGGGAGGGAGAAATAAAAATCGGCGGAGAAAATATCACCAACATAAAATTACAATCATTAGGCGATAACGTTTCTATGGTTTTACAAGAACCATTTTTATTTTCTGGAAGTATTTTAGAGAATATAATATATTCAACAAAAAATGTTTCATTTGAACAAGTAGTGGACGCTGCAAAAGCTGTAGGAGTTCATGATTATATAATGGAATTACCAGACAAATATGATAGCCAGCTAGAGCAAAGAGGAGAAAATTTATCAATTGGACAAAGACAATTAATTTCATTTGCAAGAGCAATTGTAAGAAATGCCAAAATAATTATACTAGATGAAGCAACGGCCAATATAGATTCTTATACTGAAATGCAAATTCAAAATGCATTAAAAGTTTTGTTACAAGGTCGAACAGCTATGGTTATAGCCCACAGACTGGCAACTATAAGAGGTGCTGACAAAATTATAGTCCTTCAAAATGGAGAAATTATAGAACAAGACACCCATGAAAACCTAATAAAAAACAAAGGATTATATTATAGTTTATCGTCACTCAACTACTCATCATTTGATGATATACCTGATGAACTAATTCAAAAAATTTCAGATGAGACTTCCGGAACATAAAATCATTATACTCAAAAAATTACTCAAAGAAACTTTTTTGAATAGTATCATCTTTAGGAGGTATTATACCCAAATGCCCAAAAGCCTCTTTAGTACATTTTCTTCCTTGCGGAGTTCTTATTATGAAACCTATTTTTAGTAAATAAGGTTCAACTACATCCTCTAAAGTCTGCTGATCTTCATTTATTGTTGCCGCTAAGGCCTGAATACCAGCTGGCCCTCCATTATAATTTTTAGATAAAGTTTGCAAATATACTCTATCTAATCGATCTAAACCTAATTCATCAATTCCTTCAATTTCAAGAGCTTCAGATGAAATATTCTGATCAATTTTTCCATCATATTTTACTTGTGAATAATCCCTAACTCTTTTCAACAAACGATTTGATATCCTAGGAGTGCCTCTAGATCTATTAGCTATCTCATTTGCACCTTCTTCATTAATTTTCACACCTAAAATTTTTGATGACCTAACAACTACTTCCGAAAGTTCCTCTATTGAATAATAGTCTAGATGATAAGAAAGACCAAACCTTTCCCTAAGAGGAGCACTCAGCATCCCCACTCTAGTTGTAGAACCAATAAGTGTAAATTGACTTAAGGGTAAATTTATTGTTTTAGCAAAAGCACCAGAGCCTGTAACAAAATCAACTCTAAAATCTTCCATCGCAGAATAAAGATATTCTTCCACACTTGTTGATAACCTATGTATTTCATCGATAAATAATATATCGCCATTTTTTAGATTTGAGAGCAAGCCTACAACATCTGCAGGCCTTTCAAGAGCTGGCCCAGAAGTATGAAAAAGTTTTGTATCCATCTCATGAGCAATAATATGAGCAATTGTTGTTTTACCTAGTCCTGGAGGACCGTGGAATAATGAATGATCAAGGGTATCCTTCCTGTCTTTACTGGCCTTAACAGCTATTGAAATACTTTCAACAACACTTTTTTGACCAACATAATCTGAAAATTTCTTAGGTCGTAAACTTTTTAGTACCTTATCATCGTCTTGTTTATCAAGATCACTGCTAGTAGTAATGTTTTTAGATTCAATAATTTTTTCTCTAGCATTATTTTCTTTATCAGTAGACAAAATTCACCTTTTCATTTTGAAATATTAGACTTAAATACTTCTCTAAGCAGTTCTTGTAGGTCGTTCTCACACTCAGAATTCCTTGATACCGCTTCCTGTATTTGAGTTTGAGCTTCTGATAATCGATAACCTAAACTAACTAGTGCATCTATACCTTCTGAAACAACAGTTTGAACTAAATTTTTACCAGATTGTAAAGTTACTTCATCATAATTCTCATTTTTATATAAGGCAGTTTGAGTAACCTTACCTTTCAAAGTAGCAATAATTTTTTGAGCAGCTCTAGATCCAATACCAGGTAACTTTTGAAGAGATGCAACATCTTCCGTTTCAATGGCCAATGCAATGTTAGAAGCTGCAAGAATTAATGCGTTAGCTGCCTTTAGAGGACCTATACCTTCAACTTGTATCAATTTTTCAAAAAAATCTTTTTCTGTAGGGTGCCTAAAACCAACCAATATGGGCTTAGGTTGCCTTTCGGTAATATGATAATATACTTCTAATTCAACTTTCGATCCCTTTTCAATATTATCTGATAATAAAGATTGATAAACGTATGCGGGAAGATTAACATCATATCCAATTCCGTTATTTTCTATAGTAACTACGGATGGGTCTTGAGTGATTTTACGGACTGTACCTGAAATAAAACTAATCATATATTTAAATTGATTTTTCTATCATCATACCATGACATATTGCAATAGAAAATGCATCTGCCATATGTTCATTCTTAATAATATTAGGCTCACCTAAACAATCAGACACCGCAGCTTTTACTTGTTCTTTAGAAGCGCCACCAAATCCGGTTAGCATATTTTTAGCCTGAGTTGGTTGGTAGTTAAAAACAGGAACATTAAATTGCCCAACAGCTACAATTGCCGCTCCTCTCGCGTGACCTAGTAAAATAGCAGTTTTTACAAACCTCGACCTAGAATGTAATTCTTCAATAGCAACACTAGTTGGAGAGAATTCTACCATAATGTCCTTAATTACAGAGTAAATAGAGTATAGTCTATTTTCTAAAGATTGATCCGCTTTAGTTCTAATTACGCCTCCTTCTAAGGATTTATAATTTCTATTTTTTATACTAATTAATCCATAACCTGTATTTGTTAACCCAGGATCTATCCCAAGAATTTTCAAAACATTACTCCAAAACTAAATTAATTAATTTTATTTTACGACTATCCCATTATAAACTCTAAATTAATATGTCAAAAACCTTTAGATATTGATTATTAAATGCAAAACAAAAACAAAAACAAATTTCATGTGAATCTTTCTAGCCTACTAATAGGGAATATAGGAGATATAAAAAAAGTAATAATTAAAGAAGTCGAATTATTATCTAATAACGAAACTTTCAATAATATAATCGCGAATATTAATTTTATACGTGCAGATAAAACTATCATTGCGAAAGGAAAAATCAGAGCAAATTTCAAAATAATTTGTAGTAGATGTAGCGAAGAAACAGTTCAGGTAATAAGTTCAAATTACGAGGAAGAATATTTTCCGTATAATTATGATATTATGGGATTCCATAATCATATTGAGGATTATGATTACGAAAATGAAATTGATCTACAAATACAAAAATTAGATAAAAGAAATTTTGTGGACTTATCATCAACGTTTAAAAATTCATTATATTCCGCAATTTCTATAGCTCCAAAATGTAAAGAGCATTGCAAGGGAATATGTATAAATTGTTTGAAAAATCTTAATTATGAAAAATGTTTGTGTAAAACTCACTAAATTTCAGAATGAATACACTTGCTAAAAGTATATAAATAGGTGCAAAATTAACAAGTGTTTAAAAATTTAATAAATTATATAATAAAAAATAATAAGAACTAAAAGAAAATAATAATGCCTCCATTACCCAAAAAAAAACATACTCGAGCAAGAAAAGGCAACAGAAATGCCCATAACGCTATGGGTTTGCCTGCAATATCTTCAAATTGTCCGAGGTGCCAAATAGCTCTTCAACCTCATAGAGCTTGTAAACAATGTGGATATTACAATAATAGAAAATTACCAGGAAACTGGCCTGTAAATATTGACGAAGAAACTAGTACACAAGAGTAAAAATTAAAATGAATAATAATAATAATAAAATAGCATTTGTTTTTCCAGGTCAAGGTTCCCAATCTGTTGGAATGGGAAAAGACTTATACCTAAATTCTATAGCCGCAAGAGAAGTTTTTGAAGAAGTTGACGAGACCTTAAACAAAAAACTCTCAGACATTATATTTAACGGTCCTCAGGACGAGTTAACAAAAACTGAGAACACTCAACCTGCGATTCTTGCAACTTCTATTGCTACATGGAGAGCTATGGAAGAGGCTTCTGATGCTATACAAATTCCACAAGTAACTGCTGGACATAGTTTAGGAGAATATGCATCATTAGCTGTTTCCGGCGTACTAAATATAAATGATACTTTTAAACTTGTATTTGAACGTGCCAGACTAATGGAAATGGCATGTGAACAAGTTCCTGGTGGTATGGCTGCATTAATTGGATTAGATGAAATTACTGCTGAAGAGATATGTATTGAATCTGGAGTAGAATTATCCACAATAAATACGGCTGAGCAAATTATTATAGCTGGAGAGAAACAAAATCTTAATCTTGCGATTGACATAGCTTCATCTCGTGGAGCTAAAAAAGCTATATTGCTTCAAGTTGGAGGTGCATTTCATTCAAAATTAATGGGGCCAGCTCAAGAAGGTCTTAATAAAATTATAGATTCTCTAGAGTTTAATAATCCTGTCATACCTCTCATAGGAAATGTTACAGCAGAACCTTTGGTTACTGCTGAAGAGGTGAAATCTGAGTTAAAAATGCAATTAACTTCATGTGTTCAGTGGAATAATTCGGTCAAGCATATGATTGGAGAGGGTATTAATTCTTTTATTGAAATAGGAAACGGTAAAATTTTGTCTGGTATGATAAAAAGAATTAATAGAGAAGCAAAAATAACAAATATCTCTGATTTTGACTCTGTTTTAGAATATGCAGCATCCTAAAAATGGACGAAAACAACAATCTAATTGATTTTATTCCAAGCAAACTAATAAAAACTTATTCCCTACAGGATGAAGACGTCGAAGTTATTTCTTCTATTGGCAAAAATTACAAATTAAAACATAACAAGACAAAGTTTAGAGCTATTATCATACAATCATTGTATGAATCTGACGTGTCAGGAAAAAATCCATTGGATATATTAAAAAGAAATTTTCAAGGGAAAAAATTAAACAAAGAAGATATTAATTTTATGGAATCCTTAGTAAATAATTTTATCAAGAAAAAGCAAACAATAAACGATAGAATAAATTCAAAATTATCGAATAAAAATTTAGTATTATTCCCTATTGATAAAAGCATAATTCAGCTTGCAGTTGTAGAAAGTATCTCATCAAAAGATTTAAATAAAAAAATAATTATTAATGAAGCTGTCGAATTAGCTAAATATTTTGGTGAAGATTCGTCTCCAAAATTCGTTAACGGTATATTATCATCTCTGATATGATATATATAATAATGTTTTAAGAATCAAAACAACTAATAATTTATAGCGGGATTATTTCCCATGACTTGAGAGGTTAATTTTATTATGGCTAGCGTATTAGATAAAGTAAGAGAAATTGCTGCAGATAAACTAAGTGTGAATATTGATGACATTTCAGGAGATTCATCTTTCACAGAAGATTTAGATGCCGATTCTCTTGATATTGTTGAGTTAATAATGGCTATTGAAGAAGAGTTTGGAAGCGACGATAATCCGCTAGAGATCTCTGATGAAGATGCAGAAAAAATCCTAACTGTAAATGACGCAGTAAAATACCTTGGTGATAACGGTATATCCTAAAGTATCAACTAAAAAATACCCTCATATATTAAAATTTCTGAGGGTATTTTATTAAATAAATTTTTGAAAGATAAAAATAATTATTGAAAAGTAAAAATTCTCCATATGTGAAAATTATACCTTTAGGAGGACTCGGTGAAGTTGGGAAAAATATGGCTATCATCGAATCTGACAAAGACATAGTAATTATCGATGCAGGTATTGGTTTCATTAAGAAAAATGAAATTCCAGGAATTGAAATTATTATTCCAGACATAACTTATCTAGAAGAAAAAAAACATAAGATTAAAGGAATAATTGTCACTCATGGGCACGAAGATCATATAGGGGCTATCCCATTTATACTTGATAGTTTTGATATACCAATCTATGCCCCAGCAATGGCATGTGAATTACTTAGAAAAAAAATTTATCGAAGTAGAACTGATATTTCCTCTAAAATATTTTTAACAAAAGAAGATAATAAATATAAATTAGGTGATATGAGTTTTGAATTATTTCCTGTCTCCCATTCAATTCCAGATTCTTACGGTATATTGATTAATACCCCTTGTGGAAATATTGTTCATTCAGGAGATTTCAAGTTTGATAAAAAACCAACAATAGGTAATGAGTACAGAACCAATATAAATCATCTAAAAAAGATACTAAAAGATGAAATCATGGTTTTAATGTCTGATTCTACTAACGCAGAAGAGGAAGGATATTCTATATCCGAACAAGAAGTAAAAAAATCTATAAACTCTATTATTAAGTCGCATAATAATAGAATAATTATTTCTACATTTGCATCTCAAATCTCAAGAAATAAAATTATCTCTGATGCGTGTATAAAATATAATAAAAAATTATGTATTGTTGGTAAAAGTATGATTGATAATACAAAAATAGCCAAAAATCTAGGTCACATTAAATCATATGAAGATTTAATTATAAGACAAGATCAAATAAATAATTTAAATCAAAACAATCTGGTAATATTAACAACTGGTAGCCAAGGAGAAAAACAATCAGGATTAGTAAGGATTGCTAATAATAATCATAAAAATATACAAATTAAAGATGGAGACACCGTAGTCATTTCAGCCAGTACAATTCCAGGAAACGAAGTTCAAGTAAATGATGCAATTAATAAATTGCTCAAACTAGGCGCTAAAGTTATAACAGATAAAAATCATACAATTCATGCATCTGGTCACGCATATAAAAACGAACTTAAGGAATTAATTAATACTGTTAAACCAAAATTCTTTGTACCTGTTCACGGTGAACTTAAGATGCAAATAGCTCATGGTAAAATTGCAGAAAGCGAAAATATTAATAAAGAAAATATATTTATACTAGAAAACGGTGAAGTTTTACTCTTAAAAGATAAGAAACTAGACAAAAATGGCAAAGTTCCTGCAGAAAATATACTTATAGATGGAAAAAATTTAATATATGAAGATGATGAAATCATAAAAGAAAGAAATCAAATTTATAAAAACGGATTAATACTAGTTACAATTTTATTTGATTCAAAATATAAGTTATCTAAAATAGTTGATCTAATATCATATGGAGTGATTATAGATGACTCATATGAAAATATTAAATCCATCAAAGATTCTTTAGAACAAAACATTAATAGCAGCATAAAAAAACAACCAAAAAATAAAAAAAATGAGAACTTCATAAAAGAATATTCTGCTAACTTTTTGAGGCAAAAACTTGACATAAAATCAAAAATTATTGTGAGTTTGGTGAATAATGACTAATTCAAAATATATTTTTTTAATTAAATTTACAATGCTAATTATTGCAAGCATTGTTATAACTTATTTATATTTTATTAGAAATCTAGAAGAAATGAAGGAATTTTTTGGTTGGTCATTTATTCCTTCAATTCTCATTATATTTCCAATAATAATAAATATTTTTTATAGAAAATTTCTTCGTTTTTTGAAGTATCAAATTAGTTTCATTCTAATATGTGTGAGTTTGTCTGGAATTTTAGGTATTTTTTATGCCCCAATTGGTTCATTCTCAGGTGAATCTATAGGAGGAGAGTTAGGTATATTTATATCAAGATCATACATGAATTGGAATAGATTTGATGTTTCATTAATAGACTATCTGATTTCATGGATAAGAGTAATAATATTTGTATTATTGGCTATATCTCTATTGAGACCAAAACTGATAAGAATCTTGGCTTTTTATATCTTTAAATTATCCACCAAATCCACAGTTAAGCTTTTATTAATTGGAATAAAATTATCTAAATATACAATAATTAATATTATTAACATAATTACAAAAAAAAGTAACATCCCCGATGATTATGAAACAGACACTTATCAAAGAGAAATAACTAATAAAAACGATTTACCCAAAAAAGAGCCGTTAATAGAATCAAATAAATCTAAAGATGCTCAGATTACAAAAAATGACTTAATCTCAGATAAACCTGAAGAAAATATTATAAAACCTGACGAAATACCCATTTACATTAGCCATGAATGGAACATACCTAGTCTTGAAAACCTCAAGAGGCCATTACCTGGAGGTATATCTGAATCAGAAGTTCAATTAACAAGTAAGAAAATAGAGTCCTCATTAAAACAGTTTGGAATTGAAGTTACTGTTGACCAAGTAAAAAAAGGTCCAACTGTGACTATGTATGGGCTAAGTCCAGGGTGGAAAGGAAAAACAGATGAAAAAATTGGTCAAAGAGTTAGAGTTGACACAATATTAAATCGAGAAAAAGATATTGCACTTTCATTAGCTTCTCCAAACTTAAGATTTGAAGCACCTGTACCTGGAGAATCCGTGGTAGGTATTGAAGTTCCAAATAAATCTCCTAATGAGGTAACCTTGAGATCAATAATGGATACAGCCCAATGGAAAGAATTTGCAAATGACAATCCACTCCCCGTTCCATTAGGTCTCGGTTCAGGGGGAGAATCTGTAATGACTGATTTGTCAAAAATGCCTCATACTTTAGTTGCAGGTTCTACAGGATCAGGTAAAAGTGTTTGCATGAATAGCATTATCACAGGATTAATAATGACAAAAACTCCTGACGATCTAAGAATAGTCATGATAGATCCTAAAAGAGTAGAACTTACGCCGTACGAGGGAATACCACATCTTTACACGCCTGTTGTAGTAGAAGCAGACCAAGCAGTGATTGTCTTGAAATCATTAGTTAAAGAAATGATGGATAGATTTAAGATTTTAGAAAACTTTGGGGTAAAAAATATACTAACTTTTAATAAAAAATCCGAGTCTAAAATGCCATACCTAGTCATATTAGTAGATGAGCTTGCAGACCTAATGCTTAGCGCATCAGGTGAAGTAGAGAGATTATTAGTGAGACTTGCTCAATTAGGGCGAGCTACTGGAGTACATTTAGTTGTAGCAACACAAAGACCATCTGTAGATGTAGTAACAGGTCTAATTAAGGCTAATTTTCCTAGTAGAATATCATTTGCTGTGATGTCACAGATTGATTCAAGAACAATTTTAGATAGTGTTGGAGCAGATAAATTATTAGGTAAAGGTGATATGTTATTTAAGCCTATAGATAAACCTAAACCATCAAGGGTTCAAGGCGCTTTTGTTTCTGATATAGAAGTGGATTCAGTAGTTAAGTTATGGAAGAAAAACACCTACCCAAACATGAAGTACTTAGAGATAAGTAATAACGATGAGAGCGGAATTAATAACATAGAAATATCAGAAAATGACTCATTATTTAATAATGCTTTAGAACTAAGTAAATCTCAAAAAACTTTATCTGTATCTTTTCTTCAAAGAAGACTCAGAATTGGCTATCCAAGAGCAGCTAGACTAATGGATGAGTTAGAAGAAGCCGGAGTTGTAGGCCCAGGAGAGCCAGGCAAAGCTCGCCCAGTAATTTAATCTTAACTAAATAAATATATACTTATAAATTAGAGATTACATTAAGGAATTGATTTTTGAATAAAGTGACTGATCTATTTCCAGATAAAGAACCAAAAAAAGAAAAACAAATAAAACTTGAGGAATTATTAGAATCTTGCTTGCACTGTGACTTTGAATTAAAAAGTTCAAAAATTTATCAAAGATATAGAATATGCCCAAACTGCAATTATCATTTTTCAATATCAGCTAGGCGCAGGCTAGCAACTTTGATTGACAAAAATAGTTTTAATGAAACAAGTAAATGGGTTCAATCATTAGACCCAATAGAATTTTCGCCAAGAATTTCATATAGAGTTAGACTCGTGCAAGATAAAATTCGTACTGGACTTAATGAAGCTATTATAACTGGAACTTGCAGAATAGATGATAGAGAAGTTGTAATGATTGTAATTGATTCAAGTTTTTTAGGAGGCTCTATGGGAGTTGTGGTGGGAGAAAAAGTGACATTAGCTCTAGAATTAGCAAAAAGAAAAAAAATACCATGTATATGCGCTGTAAGTTCGAGTGGAACTAGATTACAAGAAGGTGTTTTTTCATTATTGCAGATGGCAAAAACATCTTTCGCTGTGCGTTCACTAAAGGATGCAAATATTCCTTTTATAACTATATTAAGTAATCCAACAACCGGACAAATTTTTAGTAGTTTTGCCTCATTATCAGACATAATTCTCTCCGAACCAAATGCTCAAATAGGGTTTTCATCTCTGGGAGAAATAACAGAATTTGATAAAAATAAAGAAAACTATCCTCACACATCAGAAACTTTTATTAAGTTTGGGCAAATAGATAAAATATTAAATCGAAATAAAATTAAGACTAATTTAAGTTTATTGCTTGATTTACTTTCCCCAAATCATACAGTTAGTTCAATTAAAATTCGTAAAGAAAATATAAAAAAGAATTTACCCTATAAGTCGCCCGAAGAAATTATAAAATTATCTAGAAATAAAAATAGACCAAAATCTAGATATTACATAGAAAATATTTTTACAAACTTTTTTGAACTACATGGAGATAGAATTTCATATGACGACCAATCAATAATAACTGGTATAGGAAAAATTTCTGGAATAAGTGTAATGATTATTGCACAAGAAAAATCTGAAAAAAATATTAAGCGTAAAAGTTCATCAGGAGCTCAATCAGGAGAAATAACACCATCTGGATTCAGAAAAGCAACAAGGGCTATTAATTTAGCAGAATTATTCAAAATACCTTTAGTAAGTTTTGTTGATACTCCAGGACCTGCCCTAGGAATGGAAATGGAAAAATTAGGTTTATCTAATTCAGTATCAAATATGATAGACCAAATTGGCAAAGTAAATACCCCTTCTATTTCATTAATTATAGGTGAAGGAGGATCTGAAGCTGCATTAGCATTTTCGATAACTGATAAAGTCTTAATGCTTGAAAATGCTATATATACTCCAATTATTCCTGAAAAAGGGGCTAAAACAGAAATGAAAGATCAGAATAAGATTTCTGAAATAGCTGAATCACTTAAATTAACTGCCTCAGATTGTTTAGACTCAGGAATAATTGATAAAATTATATCTGAACCTAGGGGTGGAGCACACAACAACCCATCAGAGACATCAAAACTATTAAAAACCACATTAAGTAATGAACTTTTTGCTATAAATAAAATTCATATAAAGACCTTAAGAAATAGAAGAAAGAAAAAATATAGAAACATAGGTGAGTTCGGGAGTAAATTTTTACAAACTGTGAAAACTGAATCTAAAATTTTTCAGGCAGGAATTCAAGCAAGTATAAAAGCTTTAAGAGAAAATTAAATTTTCTGGTTGAATACCATTCAATGTTTTTTTAGCATTTTCAAAAGCAAACAAAATTCTTCTATCTACACTTTCCTCAGATGAGCCTGCAAGATGAGGTGTTATAACGCAATTATCCAACTTCAGTAACTCAGAATTTTTACTAATTGGCTCAACTTCTGTCACATCAAGAGCAGCACCTAAAATTTGATCACTTTTCAAAGCTTTTATAAGCGATTTTTCATCATGGACAGGACCTCTACATGTATTTATAAATATGGAATCTTTTTTCATCAATCCAAACTCTTTAGCACTAAACAAACCTCTGGTTTCCTGTGATAAAGGAACATGAACTGAAACAATGTCAGAAATTTTTAATAATTCTTCAAAGGATATTTTTTTTATATTTAATTCATCTTCAAGTTTAGGAAATTCCTTTATGTCATTATAAAAAATATTAACATCGAAACCTTTAAGTAATTTAGCTACTTTTGACCCTATGTTACCTAATCCAACTATTCCTATATTCTTTCCTGTAATTTCACGAACATTTCCATAAGGGCCAGTAATTGCTTTTTTCATCCAAAGGTCTGATTTTACTCCCTCTACAGCCTGAGATAATCTTTTATATAACATCATAATAAGTGCTATAGTATGTTCTGCAACTGAATTAGAAATAGCAGGTGAATTACCACAAATATTTATACCTAGCTGATTAATTGCATCAATATCCCATCCATCAAAACCGGCGCTTAGTAGTTGTATATGTCGCAGATTTGTTAATTTTTTTAACATTTCTATGCTAAGTAATTCGCCATTGCAAATTATCACCTCAGCATCAATCATTTGGTCAAGATTTTTTTCAAAACCATCCCTTATTTTTGCAGAGTTAGAGTAGTCTTCTTCTCCAGAAAATAAAAATTTACAACTTAAGTTATCTAAACATAATTCTTTTGCTCTGTCACTTCTACTAAGAGTTCTACCTTTGTCATTTTTGCTGTAGAATACTAATTTTTCTCCCATAATTCAAACCTCTAAACTTTTTTTGATAATAAACATAAAATAATTTATTATATAATTATTATAACTTTGAATAACTAAACTTGCTGATAAAAATATTTATCAAGCATTAACAACAAAATATCTTTCGATTTATTTATGATTTTTTGTTGCTTATTATATAAAAAAGTAAATTATGAATGATCAATTAATTATTGCAGGAAAAAAATTTAATTCACGTCTTATGACTGGTACTGGTAAGCATAAGTCCAAAGAAGATCTACTAAAATCTATCAAAAGTTCTGAAACTGAGATTATAACAGTTGCGATTGGTCGCATTGACTTGAAAGACCCGCATAAAAAAAATTTACTAGATCATATAAACTGGAATGATTATCAAATTTTACCTAACACTGCTGGATCTAAAACAGCCGAAGAGGCTGTATATATAGCAAAACTAGCTAGAGAAGTAACAGGATCAAATTGGATAAAGATTGAGGTTATACCTGATTCAAAATATCTTCTACCTGATCCAGTTGGAACACTAAAAACAGCAGAAATATTAATAAAAGAAGGATTTGTTTGCCTACCATATATTGGTGCTGATCCAGTTTTGGCAAAAAGATTAGAAGATATTGGTTGCGCCACTGTTATGCCATTAGGATCACCCATTGGATCGGGAAGAGGTGTTTTGGCACTGGAAGAAATACAAATAATTATTGAACAATCGAAAATCCCAGTAGTGGTTGATGCCGGATTAGGTGTTCCATCAGATGCATCAAAAGTCATGGAAAATGGAGCTGATGCAGTTCTAGTAAATACAGCAATATCACAATCAAATGATCCTGAATTGATGGGGGAAGCATTTAAACTTGGAGTAAAAGCAGGAAGAAAATCTTTTATGGCAGGCAGAATACCTGAAACCTTAGTTGCAAATCCAAGTAGCCCTCAAGAAGGAATAAAATAATAATTGAAAAAGCATAGTTTTCCTATAGTATCTTTGATAACAGATACATCTGTTTATCAAAATAAAGAAAAAATGGTAGATAACATAGCTCAAGCCATTAATATTGGAATCAATATGGTTCAGATTAGAGAAAAAAAACTCCTGAATGAGGAGAAAAAAAAACTTATTAAAAAAATTATCGCCAAAACAAATAATAAACCAATAATCATTATTAATGATGAATACGAATTATGTAAAGAACTTAATATAGATGGTATTCACATACCAGAAAAAAAAGTTGAACAAATAAAAAATCTCAAATCAAAACTTAATAATGATCAAATAATTGGTTGTTCTATTCATTCCTTAGAATCTGCTATTTTAGCCGAAAAACTTGGTGCAGATTATTTACAGTTTGGAAGCATTTTTAAAACAAAATCTCATCCTGGACAAGAACCTTTAGGGCTCAAAGAGCTTAAGAAAATTACTGAAAATATAAATTTACCCGTAATTGCAGTAGGAGGTATAAACGAAAAAAATTGTTTATTACCACTTCAAAAGGGGGCGTATGGCATTGCTTCAATAAGATCTTTTTCAAAGCAAATTACATCAAAAAAAATTATTGACAAATTAAATAATGGAGAAATAAATTGATAGAAATTTTAATTAATGGTGAAAAAAATAATTTTGAAAGTTCTGTTTCAATTTCAGAATTAATTATTATAAAAAACCTAGAAAATTTATCAGTAGCAGTGGCATTAAACTCTGAGATTATAAATAAAAGTGATTTTAATGTAACCTTCATAAAAGAGGGAGATAAATTAGATATAGTAAAACCAGTTGGTGGAGGATAATTGAGTATTTCATCAACTCTTTCAACATATCCTAAATATTTTATAGGTAATTTACAAGAACTTTTTTCCATAAGTGATTATAAGTACCTTGTAATTGCAAATATAACAATGTTTGCAGGATATCAGATAAGAGTTATGGCACTTGCATGGATAGTTTTAGACCTTACGCAATCTGAAACATCTATGGGTTTAATAAACTCAATAAGCGGAATTGGGGTTATAGGAATGTCGCTTTTTGGAGGAGCATTCTCAGATAGATTTGAAAGATGGAAACTTTTATGGATCACTAAATTATTAGTAGCAATTGTTTCAATAATCACTGGAATATTGTTGTCTATGAATATTATTAATGAAAATACAATTTGGATACTTATACCTTTGTCACTGATAATTGGAATACTATTTGGTATTCATAATCCTTCAAGCCAGACATTTGTTGTAGATGTTGTTGGTAAAGAAAAATTAGTTCAAGCTGTAAGTCTTAACACATCTGCGAGCACAATAGCCCAGATAGTAGCCCCTAGTTTAGGAGGAATATTGATTTGGCTTGGATATGATATAAGTTTTTATTTTATTTCATCTTTATACATATTGGGAGCACTAATGATACTTTCAGTTAAAACAAGAAGTAAGAAAAAAACTAGTAAAGCAAAAACTCAAAATATATTTAAGGATATAAAAACAGGTATAACATACTCACTCAAACATCCTATCATACGGCCTTTACTAATAATTTCGATTACGGCAATTTTTGGAGGTATGTACCAACCAGTAATCCCAGTAAAAATAAAAAATGATCTTGGGTTAGAAGAATTAGATTACGGATACACTCTAGCTGCTAGTGGGATTGGAGCTCTACTTGGTTCAATTATTCTATTTTCTATAGGCTCAAGAGTAAAAAATTTATATGTATTAATAATCTCTTTTATAGGTTTTGATATAGGAGTAATTATTTTTGGATTTGCTCCTAATTTCCTAATTGCCATTTTATCTAGCTTTATGATGGGTACCGGTTTTGCATGTTGGATGGTTACCGTACCAGTAATGCTCCAAAAGTATGCAAGTGATGAGATGAGAGGACGAGTTGTTAGTCTATATTACATGACAATTTTAACTTATCAACTAGGTTGGTTTTTTGGGGGATACATTCTAGAAATAACTAGTATTGAATTTTCCGTATTATTTTCATCTTTATCAAGCATATTAATTGCTACAATTACAATTATTTCTTCAAGAGAATTAAGAAAGTTATAAATATTCATAGATAAATTTAGAAACACAACTTGTATTATTTATACTTTTAAATAATAATCGGTAATGTATTTATATAAATCAAAGGAAATAAAGTATGCCAAAAATAACTAATGTAGAATTTTTAGAATTTTCAGCTAATCATCATAACGCATCAAGAAACTGGTTAGTAATTAAATTAAATACTGATGATCCAAAATTATTTGGGCTTGGAGATGCCTCAGCGATGGAAGATGAAGATGAGGTTAAATCGATTATTAGTTCCTGGACAGATAAGTACCTTACAGGTAAAGAACCACTGGAATCCGAAGTTCTCTGGACAAACCTATATCATGACCCTCATGCTAGAGGGGGAAGACTAGCTACAACGTCTCTTTCTGGAATAGATATAGCTCTTTGGGACCTAAAAGGAAAAATACTGAAGCAACCAGTATGGAAACTACTTGGAGGATCTTTTAGAGAAAAAATTAGAGTTTATGCAAATGGTTGGTACACAAACCCTGGTTCACCTGAGTTGAATGCAGATGAAGCAAAAAAAGTTGTAGATATGGGATACACAGCATTAAAGTTTGACCCTTTTGGACAAAAAAATTACTACAAAATTTCCTTAGAAGAATTAGATATTGCAGAGAAAAGAGTAGAGTCTGTTAGAAAATCAGTTGGAGATAATATCGACATATTGATTGAAGCACATGCAAAATTTAACGTTATGAATGCAATTAAGATTGGAAAGAAGTTAGAAAAGTATAATCCTTTATGGTATGAAGAACCAGTTTCTGAGGAAAGAGTTTCTGAACTTTTAGAAGTAAGGAAAAAAGTAAATATTCCGATCGCAACAGGAGAAAGATTATATACGAAATTTCCATTTGCAGAAATTGTAGATAAGCATGCAGCCGATATTCTTCAACCAGACATAGCAAATGCTGGAGGAATAACAGAACTAAAGAAAATTTCAGCAATTGCAGAGGCAAAACACATCACTATGGCTCCACATAATGTATGCTCTCCTGTTGGAGCTATCGCAGAGATGCATCTAGATAAATCTATCGTGAATTTTGAGATTCAAGAATACCATGCTGAATTTTATACCGAACATTACTTCAGCGTGTTTCATGGTTTTCCAAGGCAGTCAGATGGGCATATTAAATTATCTGATAAACCTGGACTAGGTCTTGAAATTAACTACGAGGAAATTATTAAGCATCCACCATTGAAAAAAACACATGCAAGAGGCGGAACAATCAAAGGAATATAAAAGTACATAAGGATAAATTATGATAGAAAATTCTATACTAAAAATTAATGAATCAGGAAAAAAAGCTAATGTATTTGAAATTACATTTCCATCTTTACAACTAGTAGAAATAGCTATACATATTGGATTTGATGCCATACATATAGATGGTGAACATGGAACCTTTTCTGAAACAGATGTGGACAATATTTGCAGAGTCGCGAATGGATTTGGTAAATCAGTTACAGCTAGAGTACCAGATAATTCACCTTATCAAATCAACTTATACTTAGATAGAGGTATCCAAGGAATTATAGGGCCGCATATTAATTCAAAAGATGAAGCTGAAAAACTTGTGAATGCATGTTTATTCCCACCATCAGGTGATAGATCTTGGGGTGGAGGAAGAGGTACAGAATTTAACGATGATATTAAGATAAATGAAGATTATGGTGGCAAACTAAAATTTTCAAAGTGGTCAAATAAAAATATGATAGTTATTGCACAAATAGAGTCAAAAAAAGCTTTTGAAAATATAGATGAAATTTTATCTGTTTCAGAACTATCAGGAATAACAGGTGGGCCTAATGATTTTGCTGCATCCTTAGGGTTCCCAGGAGAACCAAATAATATTGCAAGAATCGAAGCTACAAAAATGATTGAGAAAAAAGCAAGAGAAGCAGGTAAAATTGTACAAGATGACATATATAATAAATTATCAATTATGGATCTGATGCATAATAATGCTAGAAGTTTTATAGTAAAGTAATAAAAAAAACAAAAAATAATTATGAAAAAATTAATTGGCGAGATAAAAGTTTCTAATTCTACAAACCTTCAATTAACTTCTAGTCACCTTTATATAAAAACTAAAAAAATACCTTATGCCTCAATTTTTCTTGACGATATTATTAATATAGAAACCTCAAGATTAGATAAAGTTTTCTCTTCTGGATTTTGGGCAATTATAGGTTTAATTTCATCAATAATTTTGTGGCAAATATTACCCGAATCTAATCTGCTAAACATTGTACTAATATTTTCATTATTTTTTTCTGTGTTTTTTGCTTTTGATTTTTTCGTTAAACCTGAAGGTTTACTGTTAAGAATTACGAGTTCAAATGGGGTTCATGATATAAAAATCGAAATTAATAAAAAGAAAATTCTGAAATTCATAAATCTACTAGAAAACAGTAGAAAAAATATTATTTTTTCTAGATTGAATAATAATTTCCGAAATTATCCATCTTCATAACTCTCCCACTCGAAGATTAGGTTTAACATCGAAATCTTGTGAAAAAGTACGTAAATTGTTGTTTATAAGGCCGGCCATAGCAATCATGGCACCATTATCCGTACATAACTTAAACTCGGGGATGGCTACAGGGAGGGGTGAATGTTTTAAAAATTGATTCCTTAATTGCATGTTAGCTGCTACTCCTCCAGCAAGTATAATTCCAGATGATTTTTCCCTCAAAGCAACATTAATAGTTTTGTTAAATAATACATCTACTACAGATTCTTGAAATGAGTTAGCAAGAATTGGAATATATGAGGAAAAATTTTTGTCATTTTGATATTTTTTAACCTTATTATAGACCGCTGTTTTTAAGCCACTAAAAGAAAAATTATCCGTGCCTTTCATCCACGCTCTAGGTAAACTGTCTACTTCATTAGTTTTTTCAGCGATTTTTTGGATTTCTGGACCACCTGGATAGCGTAGTCCTAAAATTCTTGCTACTTTATCAAATGCTTCACCTGCAGCGTCATCTTTTGTCTCCCCTATTAATTTTATTTCACCGTAATCCTTGAGCAGAGCTAGATCAGTATGTCCACCAGAAACAATAAGGCAAGTTATGTTTTGCTCTCCCACTAAAGATTGAAAATCTAATAAATTATTTTTTTCTGTTTTTGCCCAAGCAGCATAAATATGTCCATCCATATGGTTAACAGGGAAAACAGGAATACCAAGACTCGCAGACAAACCTTTAGCAAAGTTTACTCCTACAAGGAGAGAACCTGCTAATCCCGGACCATTAGTAACAGCTATTAATTTAATGTCTGACCAATTTATTGACGCTTCACTTAATGCTGCAAGACAAACGTTTTGAATATGGCTTATATGCTGACGAGATGCAACTTCAGGTACAATACCTCCATAAAAAGAATGAATATCAACTTGTGAAGAAATGATATTTGATAAAACATTTCCTTTTTCATCAACTATTCCTACTGAAGTTTCATCGCAACTAGATTCTATTCCTAAAACAAACATAAATAATTTTTTTTGTATTTTTTATATATTTATTTTATATCTAAACAAAATTAATATTGTAAAATATAAGTAACAAAAAATTATATAAACTTACTTTTTAAGTTTAGGAGTGTGGAAGAATGAGTAATTTTGAATTTCCCCCTTGTCCTACGCCTTGCGAAAATGGTGTATTAGTACCATTATCAGATTTTGGTGGACATGGAGCTTCAGTGTTATATAAAGCCTGGGTATGTACTGACCCAGATTGTGGATATAACATAAAGATTCGAAATGGAGAAATCCATCTAAATGAAGAAATTCATCACGGAAGAGTTTCTCGAGACAGATAGTTATTAGAAAAAAATAAGAACCTAAATGAATTCTACAAAAAATGAAAATTTAGATATATTTCGTGATAAGGTTCTTATTTTTTTCTTAATTCTTTCTATAATTACTGTCATTTCTCAGATTACATTAGGTGGAATTGTAAGAGTTACCGGTTCAGGTGATGGTTGTCCTGATTGGCCAAAATGTTACGATAGTTGGATACCACCTTTCGAATATCATGCATTAATTGAATATGCACATAGAACACTAGGTGCATCACTTGGAATATTTATATTTATATCAACAGCAATAGTATGGATAAAATACAGAAGGAATTCTCCGGTAATAAGACTGGTCACAGTTAGTTTTGTATTGGTGTTTATCGTAGGTATGATTGGAGGAGCAGTTGTTCTGAGTGAATTATCCCCTAGTATAAGAACATTACATCTTACGCTCGCTCAAATGGTTACAGCTTTGGTTATTCTATCTTATATATACTCTACCTACACTTTTAACCTACCTGTAAACAAGTCATCTAAATGGCTATGGAGCAAAATTAACAAAGAGCATAAAAATTTACTAAATTTTACAGCCTTTGCTGCTATTTTTACACTAGTTGCATTATTATCAGGTTCGTATGCTGTATGGAAACAAGCAGGAACTGTGTGCAGTTCATGGCCATTATGTGGAGGAAGTATAATCCCTCAATCATACCTTGCGTGGATACATATGTTTCATAGATTTATATCAATTCTTTCAGTATTTGTCGTATTCATAGCTTGCTACAAAGTATTAAAAACTGAGAAAATTTCAAAACACTTAAGATTTGCAGCATATTCCGGAATAGTATTAATTTTTGCTCAAATAATTATGGGTGCAGCAAACCCATTAACAACTTTTGAACAGTGGGCCAGAGCGGGACACCTTAGTTTAGCAACTCTAATATGGGTAAATATGGTTTTTATGATAGGTTTTTTTATAAAACCAACTAAAGCGAGTGAAAATAATAATATAAAATAAACCTAATGACTGAAAAACTAGAAAAAAAAAATAATCTAGTAATTGACCTAATTTATCTAACTAAACCCAAAGTTATGTCTTTACTTCTTATGGCTGCTTTAGCAGGCGTATTTATAGGATCAGAAAATTTTCCATCTCTGAAAGTTATTATTGGTGTTTTTATAGGAGGCATATGTGCTTCAGGTGGTTCAGGTGCTATTAATATGGGTATCGAAAAAAATATAGATATTAATATGAATCGTACTAAAAATAGACCTGTAGCAGAAGGTAGAATATCTCCACTATTTTCAGTAATTTATGGAATTATTTTGAATTTAATTTCATTTGTGATTTTATTCTATACAACAAATCTATTAGCAGCTGTATTAGCTATTACAGGAACTTTACTATACGTAATTTTATATACAATTATTCTCAAGCCTAACACGGATCAAAATATAGTTATTGGTGGGGCTTCAGGATCAATTCCTCCAGTTGTTGGATATGTAGCTGCAGGTAATGGCATAGATATAGTTGCAATATACCTGTTTATGATAATATTTTTATGGACTCCACCACATTTTTGGGCTCTGGCAATAATGATCAAAGATGATTATGAAAGAGCAAAAATACCAATGCTACCAAATATTAAAGGAGAAAAAAACACTTCCATACAAATGATGTTTTATACAATTATATTATCAATATTTGTAATATCTTTTACATTTGTAACTGATAGAGCCAATGAAATTTATCTTTTCGGATCATCAATACTTTGTGTATTATTTATATACTATTCAATCAAACTCATAAAAAATACCAATAAAGAATCTGCCCTTAATACTTATAAGTATTCTTTATTATTCTTGACCTTGGTATGGGTACTCATGATAGTTACTTCAATAGAAAAGAACATCTAGTTATGAATAAAATACTTAACACCTCGAAATTTATAGGATTTATTGCAGGTGCATATCTTGGTGTGTCAGGTATTCTACTCAAAAGTCTAATTAAAAATGATATTTTGATTTCTCAAAATACTCCAAAAGATATCAACCTGGATTATAAAGAAATTTCATTTTTAAATAATTTTGATGTATCAAATGTTCACGGTTGGGTTATTCCACATTCAAAAAAATTATCTGAAAGACCGTGGGTAATAATAATACCAGATAAACGTACAAATATGATTGATCCAATCAAGGGTACATTAGGCATAATAAAAGGCCTAAATAAACAAAAATATAATATATTAATTTATGATACCAATAATAATGAATCATATTTTCAAAACTATAAAATTATAGGAGAATGTGAACAAATGCAGGCAATTGGAGCAATTAACTTCCTAAAAAATGAGTATGGTATTAAAGAAGACAAAATTGCATTATTAGGTTTTGGTTTTGGAGGATCATTAGCTATAATAACAGGATCAAAATTTCAAAATATTGGGGCTATAATTTCTGATAGTGCTTTTGCAGATTTAGAAATTCTATGGAAAGATTCTCTAAAAGGTATAAGGAAACCTTTTAATTATTTTATTCCTGGAGCAAAAATTTTAGCCAACATTTTTTTACAAAATAATATTATTGAAATTTCGCCCTTTGCATATTTATCTCAATCTGAAATACCTATTATGATTATTCATGGTTTAGAGGATAAAATTATACCCCCTGAGCACGGAAAAATGCTTGCAAGAGCTTCAGGGTATGATTTTATAGAAAATAAATCAAAAAAACAAAAATTCATACTACAAAAAGACATTGGTCATTTAGATTCTTTTTTATCAAATCCTAAGCAATATATGGAAAATATAAAGATATTTTTGGAAGAAAATCTAGCGTAAAGAATCTTTAGCTAATGAAACAATTTCTTTGAATGCCTCAGGTTCATTTAGTGCTAGGTCTGATAAAGTTTTTCTATCAATACCAATGCCAGCTAAAGTCATTCCGTAAATTAGTTTACTATAACTTATATCATTTAGTTTTGCAGCTGCATTTATTCTAATTATTTGCAGTGATCTATTAGTTCGTTTCTTTAATTTTCTATGAGACGTAGAATAAGATAATGCGTGCGTCAATGATTCTCTAGCGACCCTGTATCTTCTACTTAGAGATGATCTATAACCCTTTGTAGCCTTCAATACAGCTTTGTGTCTTCTTCTTGTGGTTGTCCCACTTTTAACTCTTGCCAAGATAACCCCCTATTTTATAGCGCTAATAGCTTGTTTAATTGTCTTGGAAATTGTATTGGAATCTAAACCTACTTTTGAGCCGAACAATCGTTTTACTCTAGCAGCCTTTCGCCTTCTAAAATGACTTTTTGGGCCCTTTGAGCGCACTACTTTACCACTTCCAGTGATATGAAAGCGTTTTTTAGCGCCCTTATGTGTTTTCATTTTTGGCATGTTTTACACCGATTTAAAATTTTTTCCAGATATCTATTATCTCGAATTATGAAAGAAATGTCACGTTAAATTCACATGTTTATTTTCAGTTTTTCTAAACAGTTGCATTAATTTGTTTATTTTTCGTACTATTATTTTTATTTACATCAGGCACGAGCATAACGCTAAGTACTCTTCCATCCATACTAGGTGGTTTTTCCAATTTAGCTATCTCAGAGGTACTTTCAGCTACCCTTCTGAGAACATTCATAGCTATTTCCGGATGTGCTCTCTGCCTACCCCTGAATCTTACAAAAACTCTTACTTTAGCGCCATCTAAGATAAAACTATTTACCTTCCTGATTTTTGTTAAAATATCATTTTCAGACATCACTGGACTTAGCCTTACTTCTTTTTGCTTGCTAAGATTTCTAGTAGCTTTTCTTGACTCTTTTTCTTTTTTATTTTGAATGAACTTAAATTTTCCGTAATCTAGAATCCTGCATACTGGTGGATTTTGATTAGGTGCTACTTCAACTAAGTCTAATCCAAGATCATCGGCTAAAACTAAAGCATCTTGTATATGCATTACTGTTGATTCAGAGTTATCGGATGATTCACCACGAATAACTCTTACTTCTTTGGACCTGATTTGCTCATTCACATTAAAATCTTTTGAGATGTTTTCCCCCTAAATTATTACCATTTTTACACTCTATAATATTTCAATAAACAGAAAATATTCTTCATATTATGTTAGGATTAATATAGAAGCATGTAAATACCATTTTTTTGAAAATATCAAAATTTAAAAACTTAAGTTAGGAAAGTAAATTTTTGAAAAATAATTTTTTAGGGAAAAATTTTATATATATTGTTATGGGGCTAGTTCTTATTACTGCGCTAATGTTTACGCTTAATAGACCTCTTGCTAACACTAGGGAAATCGGTCTAAACGAAGTCATAGAATTAGCAAAAAGTTCTACTCCTAACTCAAAATTACTAATTGAAATAGATGGAGAAATAATTAACGTTTCTCAAGGTGAGAATAAGTTTACAACTAGAAAAGAACAAGGATCAAGTATAACCGAGTTACTAAGTAACGCAGATGTAAACAATAATAATTACACCGTAGTAGTCAAAGGCTCAAGCGGAATCTCAAACATTTTCAGTATTATTATCGGTTTTTTACCATTAATAATTTTTGGAGGGATACTATTATTTATGCTCAGGCAAGTGCAAGGTAATAGTAATCAGCAAATGGGATTTGGAAGAAGCAGGGCAAAACTTTTTATTGGATCAAAAGCTAATGTTACCTTTTTTGATGTCGCAGGTGTATCAGAAGCAAAAGAAGAACTTGAAGAAGTGGTAGAATTTCTTAAATTCCCTGAAAGATTCCAAGCTCTTGGAGCAAAAATTCCAAGTGGTGTTTTATTAGTTGGGCCTCCAGGTACAGGAAAAACCTTGTTAGCTAGAGCCGTAGCAGGTGAAGCAGGAGTTCCATTTTTCTCAATTTCTGGATCAGAATTTGTTGAGATGTTTGTTGGTGTAGGTGCTTCAAGAGTAAGAGATTTGTTTGATCAAGCTAAAAGGAGTTCCCCTTGTATAGTTTTTGTTGATGAAATTGATGCTGTTGGAAGACACAGAGGAGCAGGTTTAGGTGGTGGACATGATGAAAGAGAACAAACATTAAATCAAATTTTGGTTGAAATGGATGGTTTTGATTCTTCAACAAACATTATTATTATTGCAGCAACAAATAGGCCAGATATTCTTGATCCTGCTCTACTTAGACCTGGTAGATTTGATAGAAGAGTTGTCCTAGATAACCCAGATATTAAGGGAAGAACTGCGATCCTAGATGTTCATGCTAAGGGTAAACCATTTAAGGACGGTGTAGAACTGGAAGAAGTAGCTAGGCAAACTCCAGGTTTTTCAGGTGCTGATCTTGCAAATCTAATAAATGAATCAGCGCTACTGGCTGCAAGAAATAACCAAAAGTTTATATCACTTGAAAATCTAACTGAATCTATTGACCGTGTATCAATGGGACCAGCAAGAAAAAGTAAGGTAATTAGTGATAAAGACAGAAAAATTACTGCCTATCATGAGTCGGGCCATGCGGTTGTTGCACATTTTATGCCAGAAGGTGCACCAATAGGAAAAATTACAATAATTCCTAGAGGACAAGCAGGAGGCTTCACTAGATGGCAACAAGAAGATAAAACCTATGCTACTCAGGAACAATTAGAATCACAAATCGCAGCAGCAATGGGAGGAAGAGTTGCAGAGGTATTAAAAATTGGAGATGTTACTACTGGTGCTTCAAATGATTTTGAGCAAGCTACAAATATAGCCCGAGAAATGGTGATGAGACTAGGAATGTCTGACAAATTATCAAATCGATCTTTTGGTAAAAGACAAGGTGGTGCAGTTTTCTTAGGTAAAGAAATGTCCGAAGAGCGTGATTATTCTCTAAAGACAGAAGAAATAATTGATAGTGAGATAAACCGAATTTTAAAAGATGCAGAAAAAAATGCTAAAGATATTTTGACAAAATACGATAAACAATTAGAAAAAATTGCTAAATTTTTACTAAAATATGAAACCATAGAATCTGATCAATTTTTGGCAATACTTGAAGATAAAGATCCTTTTGAAAAAAAAGAATCTATAAAAGAATCGCAAAGTGACTCTGACAACGAGCAAAAAAATCTAAATAAACATGAAGATCTGCCGGATGCAGAACCTCAAACAATGTAATAAAAAATGCATTCGAGTTTAAAGTGGAATTTTTTCGATACTATACTCGCAATTGTTTTATCGACACTACTAGTAATTTTAGGTTCTATTTTTTTCGAAATACTTTTTGAATTAAAGTTTCCTGAAAAAGTAAAAATAAGTAATTTTGTTTATTTTTCAGCACTAATATCAACTTTAATAATCTTAATTATAAAAAAATTTAGTCTTCCATATAAAAAGTTTCTTATATGGCTTTCTGCATGGGTAATTCTTTCATTAATATTTATAAATTTAAGTGTAAAAAAAAATAATAATATTTACTTTTATGAATTTTCTCTAGAAATTATTTGTAGTTCATTATTAACTATACTGTTTTTGCTACCTGCCATCAATTTATCACTAATAAAATACAAAACCAATTTATATAGTTTAGGTTTTACAAAAACAAAAATAAAATATTTCTCGATGGGAATATATTACTGGATTACTTGTTTGATAATTGTTGGTTTATGGGGATGGTTTTTAGAAATATTAAAACTTGATTTTCTATTACCCCCAAACACTGCAAAAGAAGTATTAAGTCTAGCATTTGAAAATATTTTTATAACTATAATTTTAGTAAGTATAATCGTACCAATATGCGAAGAAGTATTTTTTCGAGGATTTTTAATTACCGGTTTAGAAAGAAAATTTAATCTAAAAATTTGTTTATTATTATCATCAGGTATTTTTTCAATTTTTCATATACATATTGGTTCCTTATTCCCAACCTTTATCTTAGGAATTTGTTTAGGACTGTTATACATTAAATCTAAATCCATATATCCATCAATTTTTATTCATAGTGTTCATAATTTTTTAGCCGTAATTATTAACAAATTCTACTTATAATATGCGTATCAGATATTTAACATATAAAATAACATTATGAGTAAAAAAATTACACATACAGACATAATAATAGTTGGTGCGGGAATTGCAGGAATTGCATCGGCTTTTTACTTGAAAACTAAAAGACCAAAATCTAGTTTTTTTATACTTGAAGCTTTAGATAGTTTTGGCGGAACATGGTATACACATAAATATCCAGGAGTCAGATCAGATAGCGACTTATTTACCTTTGGTTATAGCTTTAAATCATGGAATAATGCACCTATAGCAACTGCATCCGAAATATTAAAGTATATTGGAGAAACCATTTCAGAAAATAATTTACAAAATAGCATAAAATATAATCATAAAATCATACAAGCAGATTGGTCCAATTCAGAAAAAAAATGGATATTATTAGTAGAACATTCAATAACAAAGCAAGTTCTACATTTCTCATGTGATTTTTTACAAATGTGCCAAGGTTATTATAGACAAAACCAAGGTTATATTCCTAAATGGAAAAACGTAGAAAATTTCAATGGAAAATTCATACATACAGAAGAATGGCCAAACAACGTAAATTATTCTAATAAAAAAATTATCGTTATTGGGTCTGGAGCAACAGCGGCAACAACAATACCAGTTCTTGCAAAAAAAGCTAAGCATGTAACAATGCTTCAAAGAACTCCAACATTCTATAGAACATCGACAATTGGTACCGAGGAAATTGCAAATACCTTAAGAAAAATTACTGATGATGCTGAGTGGATTCATAAAATAGTTCGAGAGCAAATATTAATTAATCAAGAAATATTTATCAAGAGGTGTATTGAAGAACCTGAAAAAGTTAAGTTCGAATTGCTTGAAGAAATACGAGATATACTTGGAGAAAATTTTGATATAGAAAAACATTTTTCACCAAGTTATAGGCCCTGGCAACAAAGAATTGCATTAACACCTGACGCAGAATTGTTTAGATCTATAGCTAACAAAGATGTTTCCGTTGTTACAGATGAAATAGATAGTTTTAATGAAAATGGAATTTTGCTAAAGTCTGGCGAACAACTAAATGCAGATATTATAATTGCAGCAACAGGGTTTAATATGAGTATCTTAGGTGATATAAAATTTTCTATAGACAAAAAACTGATAAATTTAAAAGATACAATAACATATAGAGGAATGATGTTTACATCAATCCCAAATCTAATTTGGACTTTTGGATATTTTAGGCAAGCATGGACGCTAAGAGCAGAAATGATTGCAAATTTTATGATAAAACTAATAAATCACATGGATTCTATTGATGCAAAAAAAATTACCGTAAGATTAAGAAAAAAAGACCAAACTATGAAAATTCTTCCATGGATTGGAGAAGAAGAATTTAATCCTGGTTATTTATCAAGAGCATTAGATAAAATGCCAAAAAGCGGTAGCAATATGGAATGGGTGCATAATCAAAATTATTGGTACGAAAAAGATATAATTCCTAACATAGATCTAAATGGTGAAGAATTTATTTATGAATAATAGAGAGAGATTGTCATATGAAAAAAAATAATAGAATTAATACAATTTTTGAAAGTAATAAAAATAAGAATAAAATTACAAATATAATTTATATAACAACTGGTTTTCCAGAAAAAAATAGTACTGAAAAAATTGTTGATTCAGCTATAAAATCAGGTGTAGACATAATTGAATTAGGTATACCTTTTAGTGATCCATTAGGAGATGGGCCAATAATACAAGAAGCAGGACAAATAGCACTAGAATCTGGGATGAATACCTCAAAATGCCTTGAAATTGCAAAAAACATTAGATTATCTCATAGCGCAATACCCTTAATCTTTATGGGTTATTACAATAGTTTACTATCTTACGGTGTTGAAAATTTCTGCTCACAAGTACAATCTATTGGAGTTGACGGTCTAATCATTGCTGATTTGCCACCTAGCGAATCTGAAGAAATGCTTAAAATAACAAAAAAGTATGGTATATCGCTAATTCCTTTGCTTGCTATAACATCATCTGAAGATAGTATACGACAAGCCTGTAAAAATGCTGATGGATTTATTTATTGTATCTCTTCTTTAGGAGTTACCGGTGTTAGAAATACTATATCTACGAGAATTAACAGCCTTGTTTCAAAGGTCAGAAAATATACGGATATACCTGTAGCGGTAGGATTTGGGATATCTAACAGTGAACAGATAAAAGATATTTCAGAGTTTTCAGATGGAATAATTATAGGTAGTGCTGTAATAAAGTCTATAATGAATGGTGAGAAAAAATATGCCTCACAAAATGTAGAAAAATTTTTATCAGATGTAATAAAATAAATTATTAGGAAAAAATTTAAATATGACAAATTTTATCAGAGGAGTAAAAGGAGCAACTACTGCTACTTCAAACTCACAAGAAGACATTTTAAAAGAAACTGAAGAATTAATGTTAGAACTTATAAAGTGTAATAACATTCAAGAAAAAGATGTAGCTTCAGTTCAATTTACTACTACAAAAGATCTCAATGCTGAATTTCCTGCAGTAGCGGCTAGAGAAAGAATTAAATGGAATAATGTTCCTCTTATGTGCTCTCATGAGTTCGATAAACCTGGAGCATTAAAAAAATGTATAAGGGTTCTTATATTATGGAACACAAAAAAACAACAGAAAGATATTGTTCATATTTACACTAAAAAAGCTAAAGTTCTCAGACCTGATATATCAAATAAAAATAAATGACAAATAAATCACAATAAAATTTAAATTTTTGTAAGATAAATAATTTATACTATTCAAGAAAGTAAAATTGAAACCTAAAGAAAAAAATATGTCTACATCAAATCTCAGAGTAAAAAAACAACAAAATTTAATACCTCCCAAACAATATCTTAATAGCCAACCGATTACAGATGAAATTGCCTCTGTTGTTTCGAATACCAGAAAAAATATTGAAAATATATTAGATGGAAAAGATGAAAGAATGCTCGTTGTTGTTGGCCCTTGCTCAGTACACGATGAAGTTTCATGTATAGAGTACGCTAAAAGATTAAAAAATTTAGCAGATGAAGTTAACAAGACCATACTTATTGTTATGAGAGTATATTTTGAAAAACCTAGGACTACAGTTGGTTGGAAGGGATTAATTAATGACCCTAATCTAGACGGAACTTACGATATAGAAAATGGTTTAAAAAGAGCGAGAAATTTTTTTCTTGAGGTTAATAAATTAGGGCTTGGTTGCGGAACAGAATTCCTAGATCCAATTTCTCCTCAATATTATGCAGATCTAGTTTCATGGGGAGCTATAGGTGCAAGAACAACTGAAAGCCAAACACACAGACAAATGGCTAGTGGTCTCTCAATGCCTATTGGTTTCAAAAATAGCACAGCCGGAGATTGTCAGATAGCAGCAGATGCAATTGTTTCTTGTGGATCAGAGCATTCATTTTTAGGGATTGACGATGATGGAAAAGCATCAATTATTCATACTACAGGAAATAAGTACGGTCATATTATTCTTAGAGGAGGCAAGGTCCCAAACTACGAAGAAAGTCATGTTAAAGAAGCTAAAGAATTACTTACTAATAACTCATTACCGACAAATATAATAGTAGACTGCTCACATGGGAACAGTAACAAGGATCATAAAAGACAGCCGATAGTTTTTGAAAGTGTCATAAATCAAAGAATTAATGGTAATAAAAATATTGTAGGTATTATGCTTGAAAGTCATATTAATGAGGGTAATCAAAAACTTAATAATCCTTCAGATTTAGATTATGGGGTATCCATAACAGACGCATGCATTGACTGGAATACTACAGAAAAAATTTTACTAGAGGCTAATAAAAAGCTAAGTAAATGAAACATGAAATTAAGAACTTCAACTAACTTAATTAAAGCAACCATAGCAACAATAGGAACTTTTGATGGAGTTCATAAAGGTCACAAAGCACTGATAAATCATATGATTGATTTAGCCAAACAATTTGACCAAATACCAGTAGTGATAGTTTTTGAAGAAAAACCAAAAAATTTTTTCCAATCAAAAAAAATTAAAAGCTTATGTTCAATTAGCGAGAGAGAAAAATTATTAAATTCATTAGGAATAGAAAATATCATCTCATTAAAATTCGATAAGAACATTCAAAAACTTTCATCTGATGAATTTATATCCGAATTGGTTAAGAAAATCGGAATTAAGACTTTTATTTTAGGTAATGACTCTAAGATTGGACATAATCAAGCAGGATATGAAGAGCTGAAAGACAACCATCCTGATATAAATTTCATTAAATTTCTTCCAAAAAAATATAATAATAAAATCATTTCTAGCACACTAGTTAAGCAAGCAATTGAAAAAGGAAATTGTGAAGAAACAAACGAATTATTAGGTAGATTTTATACAATAAAGGGAAAAATTATAAAAGGAAATAATTTAGGTGAAAAACTTGGGTTTCCAACAGCAAACATAATTCCGTCACAAAAAGTAGTTATACCTAAAGATGGCATTTATGCTTCTATTGTTGAATATAACAATAAAAAATATTATGGTGCAACAAGTATCGGAAAAAGACCTACTTTTGAAAAAAATGGTCAAAGAATTATTGAAACATTTATATTAAACTTTAATAAAAATATATATGATGAAAAAATAAATATTCATTTTATTTCAAAAATAAGAGATGAAGAAAAATTTAATTCTAAAGAAGAACTAATTGATAGAATGAAAGAAGATATCAAAAAAATACAACTAAGATTAGATAAAAAAAAATTATTATGAGTAAAAAAACAATTTTTAATAACGTAGTTGAAGACATGGAGTGGAGAGGTCTGTTATTTGATCACACTCCAGAAGCTACTCACAATCTAATAACCGAGAAAATTACTTGTTACAATGGTTTTGATCCTACAGCTAGTAGTCTTCATATAGGTAATCTAGTCGCAATTATGGGTCTAGCAAGATTACAAAAATATGGCCATACACCTATTATTTTAGTTGGAGGTGGAACCGGTATGATTGGTGATCCATCTGGAAAAAGTGAAGAAAGAATTCTATTAAGTAAAGAAAAAATTGATGAGAATGTTGATTCTATATATAAACAAGTTTCACCATTTTTAGATTTTAGTTCAAAAATTAAAAACCCTGCGAAAATTGTTAATAACTCCGATTGGTTAAAAAAAATTGATCTTTTGAGTTTTTTACGAGATATAGGAAAGCATTTTACAGTCAATACAATGCTAAGTAGAGAGTCTGTAAAAAATAGACTTGATAGAGATACTGGAATTTCTTTTACAGAGTTTAGCTATCAACTCTTACAAGCATATGATTTTCTAAAATTATATGATGATTATGGTTGCAACTTTCAGTCAGGAGGTAGTGATCAATGGGGCAATATTCTTGGAGGTATTGACCTTATCAGAAGAGTTCATTCAAGAAAAAAATCTAAAAATGATCTAGCACATGGTATTATATTTCCTTTAGTTACAACTTCTTCAGGAGAAAAATTTGGTAAATCTATAGGTGGTGCACCTACATTAGACCCTAATGTAACATCTCCTTATAAACTATTTCAATTTTTCTTGAATGTTAGTGACGAAGATGTAATTAATTACTTAAAGATATTTACTTTCATAACTCCTGAGAACTTAGTAAAAATACAAGAATCGGTTTCAATAGAACCGCAAAAAAGAATTGGTCAAAAAACCTTAGCAGAAGAAGTTACAAAGTATGTCCATGGAACAAATGGACTGCAAAAAGCTAAAAAAATTACAGAAGCATTTTTCTCAAATAATCTTAATGCCCTATCATTAGAAGAGTTAGAAGACCTGCTGGATAAATCTGAAATTTTTCAGATAAATTATGAAGATATACTTAATAAAAATTTTACAGATATTTGTATAAATAATAACTTCAGAATTTTTTCATCAAAGAATGAACTAAGGAGGCTTTGTGAGCAAGGTGGTATATATATAAATGATAAGAAATTCAGTAGTTATGAGAATAAGATTAACCCAAATGAACTTATGGAAAATAAATATTTATTAATTAGGAAAGGAAAAAAGAATTATTTTTTGCTTAAGATAAAAAATTAAATGTTATGATTTTTGAAAATATAAAAAGTGCACCAAAAGATCCAATACTTGGATTAACTTCTGAATTTAATAATGATAATAATAAAAGGAAAGTTAATTTATCGGTTGGTGTATATCAAGACAATAATGGAGTAACTACAACTTTTGAATCTGTTTTAAATGCTGAAAAAATTTTACTAGATAAAAACTATTCAAAATCATATAAACCAATTGATGGAGATCAAGAATTTTTATCTGAATCTATAAAATTAGTTTTGGGAGATTCGATATATAACAGTAACTTGTCGTTTGGATTAAACACCCCAGGAGGAACAGGAGCACTAAAATTAGTCTCAGAGTTTTTGATTAAATTTTCTCGAGAATCTTCAGTTTGGTTTAGTAATCCAACTTGGGCAAATCATAAACCTATTTTTGAATCATCAGGATTCTCAACTAAAGAATATAAATACCTAAACTTTGATAAAAATAATGTAGATTTTACTGGTATGCTTTCATCAATAAATAATATACCAGATGGAGATATAATTGTTTTACATGGATGCTGTCATAATCCAACGGGAGCAGACTTAAACTCTGAACAATGGAGTGAACTATCTAAAATAATAAATAAAAAAAATATTATTACAATATGTGACTTTGCGTACCAAGGATTAGGTTCTGGTATAAATGAGGATGCTGAAGGTGTTAGAATACTTTCTGAAAATTTAGATGATTTATTTATATGTTCCAGTTATTCTAAAAATTTTGGTCTATATAGTGAACGAGTAGGGTGTCTTATTTATACAAATAGTAAGAATAGAAGTACTGATAATCTTCTTAGCCAACTTAAGAAAACTGCAAGAACAATATACTCTAATCCTCCTGCCCATGGATCGGATATAGTTAGAGAAATATTACAAGATAATTATCTAAGAGAAATGTGGGAATCGGAGCTAAAAGTACTTAGAGAAAGAATTCAGATTATGCGCATATCACTAGACTCAAGTCTAAAGGAACTTAAATGCAATAAAGATTTTTCTTATATTGTTGATCAAAATGGGATGTTTAGTTTTACAGGTTTAAGTGAAAAAAATGTTGAAGAATTAAAAAAAGATTACTCAATATATATAGTTAATTCAGGTAGAGTAAATATAGCTGGAATAACAACGAATAATGTAAAGTATATAGCAGAAAGTATTAACAAGGTTGTAGGATATTAAAGCTCAAGATTTTGTAATACTGAACCCGCAGGAGGTTTAGGAAAAAAGTTAGTAGCTTTCGCAGGTAATCTCCAACCATTAGAAACAATTTCTGAAAATTCTGACAATGGTAATGGTCTCATAAAAAAAACCATATCTACATGATCTTTTTCTATATAATCACTAATCATTTTTGAATCACTTGTAGGTAAAATGATTTTTTCTTCTCGATCAGTGTTAAAGGATTTAGAAAAAATCAATTCATGAAGTTTAAAATATTCTGAATTCTCAAGCACGTTACCATCAAGTGTAATTTGCTTATCTTTTGCAATACCTAATGATCTTGTTTTTGAGTCATAGAACCCAAAAACAATTTCTTGACTTTTTTTAATATCTAAAGTTTTTATAAAATTATCTACAAAAATTTTATCAATTTTATCAGGAATTTTGTGATCTTTAATTGTAAAGTGCTTTTTAATATTTGTATGAATATTGTTATATTCTTTGTTTGTTAAGTTATTTAAAACTCTATGATATCCTCTAGTTATAAGTCCAGGCTCATCATATGAAACCAACATCATCATTCTATAATCAAAAGATTTATTTGATTTTTTCCTTATAGAATTATTTTTATTCCTATAAATTATTGAAGCTTCATACCTATGATGCCCGTCAGCAATAAAAAGTTGAGACTTAGACATTTTTTTTTGGATAATTGATATAGTTCCTGGGTCTGTAATTTTCCAAATATTCAATTTCGGCAAATCTGGAGGAGAAAAAACACTCGTTGGGCTTCCTCCAGAAATTGTTCTTATCAATTTCCCTACACTAAGAAAATCATCATCCTTATATATAACTAACAAAGGACTAAAGTTTGCTCTTGATTCAGACATGAGTTGGACTCTATCCTCTACCCATTCTAGTCTTGTTTTTTCATGTGGTAAAATTATTTTTTTACTATATTCCTCTATTTTTACGTTTGTAATAAAGCCTCTTCTAACTTGTTTGACTCCCTTGTACTCAAATTCTTCTTTTGTAACATATATAGCAGGCTTGTTATCATACTTAAGTATACCGTTATTTATCCAATCATTTAGCGTGTTTGCCGCATTTTTATAATGATCGATATCTTGATTTCTTCTAGCTAATTCTAATCTTACAATATTGTAATCTGACCTTTTATGTAAACTTTTTTGTAGATCAGGAGTAATAGCATCAAAAGGAGGACAAATGTTTAAACTATTGTCTCCTGCAAATTTCGGATCATATCTAAGTCCCTTAAAAGGTTGAATGTCTACCATAATGATAAAATATAAATAAATGAAATTTTAATCTATAATATCTATAATAAATGATGTATGAAATAAAACCATTATTTTTTTAGCAATATTTTTATTTAAATTAATAATTTTATAAATATTATGAATCCTGAACAAAAAGCAAAAATCCTAAGAGACGAGATAAATAAAGCTAACAAACTTTATTATATTGACAATAATCCACATATGTCAGATCAAGAATGGGATAAGAAGTTTCACGAATTAATTTTAATAGAAAAAGAATTTCCAGAAATCAAAACACCTGATTCACCTACTCAAAGAGTTGGCGCATCTCCTGCTAAAGGTTTTAAGGAGCATAAACATTTATTACCAATGCTAAGCCTAGGAAATGCATTTAACGAAATTCAGATCAAAGATTGGTATGAAAGAGTATTGAAACTTTTAGAAGTGCAAAATATAGATCTAGTTTGCGAATTAAAGATTGACGGTCTAGCTGTTTCAATTTTTTATGAAAACGGAATATTGACAAAAGCTGCTACTAGAGGAGATGGAATTATTGGGGAAGAAGTAACTGAAAATGTTAAAACAATCAGATCTATTCCTTTAGCAATTATTGGTCCTTATCCGGAGAAAATTGAAATTAGAGGAGAGGTATTTTTGCCATTGTCAAAATTCAAGGAACTAAACGCTAAGCGTGAAGAAAAAGGACTTGAAACTTATGTAAATCCTAGAAATTCTGCATCAGGATCTCTCCGGCAACTTGATTCAAGTGTTACATCAAAACGACCTCTAGATATGTTTTTCTATTCTTTAGGATACACCAATGAAAATTCTAATCTTTCTAGTCATTGGGAATCATTAAACATGATAAAAAAATGGGGATGTAAAATAAATGATTTATCTCAAAAAGTTAATTCACTAGAAGAAATTTTCGAAATAATAAAAAATATAGAAAAAATTAGAAGTGATCTTGACTATGCCATTGATGGATTAGTTATAAAAGTAGACTCATTACATTATCAAAATATCCTTGGGCATGTAGGCCGGGAACCCAGATGGGCAATAGCTTATAAATTTCCTGCAGAAAAACAGGAAACCACATTAAGAAAAATAAATATTAATGTAGGAAGAACTGGTGCAATTACACCATGGGCCGATTTGGAACCAGTAGTAATCGATGGAGTAACAATTTCTAAAGCCACCTTACATAATCGAGAGGAAATAATTAGAAAAGACTTAAGGGAAGGCGATAGAGTAATTGTTCAAAGGGCAGGAGACGTAATACCCCAAATAGTAAAAATTTCTAAAAACAACATAAGAAATAATTCATCACAGAGTTTTATTTTTCCTAGAAAATGTCCATCATGTGACTCAAATTTAATAAATGACGAGCAAAATGCCATTACCAGATGCATCAATTATTCTTGCCCAGATCAAATTATTAGAACAATAGAACACTTTGCTTCAAAAGTTGCTATGAATATTGAAGGATTTGGAAAAAAAATCATCGAAGAATTTTATAAATCAAAAATTATTTATAATATAAGTGATATTTATGATATAAAAAACAAAAAAAATCAAATATTGACTCTGAACAATATGGGGGAAAAAAAATTTACAAATTTAGTAAATTCTATAAATAATTCATATCATCAACCACTTGAAAAATTAATTTTTGGCCTAGGAATTCTTGGAGTTGGATCTGAAACTTCTGAATGGCTAGCAAGAAAGTTTAAATCAATTAAAAATTTAATGAGTGCTACAGAAAATGAACTTTTAGAAATTGATGGAATTGGAGAAATTGTAGCCCAATCTATAATAAAATATTTCCATATAGAAGAAAATCAAATTCTTTTGGAGCAGCTCATATCAATTGGAATAAACCCATTGTATAGCGAACAATACATAGATAATAATAATGCGTTTTATGATAAAAACTTTGTTATAACTGGTAAATTTGAATCTTTTTCAAGATTAGAATTAGAAAATAAAATTAAATATTTAGGTGGAAAAATTACATCATCTGTGTCAAAAAACACTAACTTTATAATAGTAGGAGATTCTCCAGGCAGCAAATTAAATAATGCTAAAAAGTTAAGTATAAATATAGTTAATGAATATGAAATCTTATCTATGTTAGAAATTGAAGAAAAATGAGATTCGAAGACTTTAGTAATAATAATAATGCTCCATGGATAATAATCGGATTAGGAAATCCAGGAAATAAGTACAATAACACTAGGCATAATGTTGGTTGGTCAATTTTAGACAAAATCAATAAAAATCATAGTATAAATATTACTAAAAAAAACAAAGATTATTACTTATCATCAATATCTATGAAAAATTCAAAAACTATAATGATTTACCCAGCAACTTATATTAATAATTCAGGAGAAATAGTAAAAAAAGTAGTAAAAAAATATAATTCAAAAAAAATAATTGTAGTTTATGATGATATCAACTTACAAACAGGTAGAATTAGAATACGAAAAAGTGGTAGCGCAGGTGGACATAATGGTATGAGGTCTATAATCAACTCAATAGAGAGTGAAGATTTTATGAGGGTTAGAGTGGGAATTGGAGAACCAAAAATTAAAAGTGAACAAATTTCTTACGTATTAGGAAAGTTTTCACCAGATGAAAAAATCTTAATTACCAAATCAGTAGATAGATGCATTAAGGCTTTAGAAACCATTATAGAAAAAGGGATAGAAGAAGCGATGAACCTTTATAATAGTCAGTAATAGTTTTATATTTTTTCCCAACCAGTGTACTTAACTAATTCTTCTGGAATTATTATTGAACCATCTTCTTGTAAACCATTTTCCAACACTGCAATCCATATTCTAGGTAAAGCTAAACCTGACCCATTAAGTGTATGTGGAAAAATAGTCGAACTATCCTGAGAACTCTTATATCTTGTATTATTTCTTCTTGTTTGAAAATCTAAACAGTTAGAAACAGAACTTACCTCTAGCCATTCTCCCGTTCCTTTTGACCAAACTTCAACATCGTATGTTTTTGCTGATTGAAAACCAATATCACCAGTAGACAATTTCAAAACTCTATATATTAGCCCTAACCTTTTACATAAATCAACCACTTCTTCTAGCATTTCGTCATGTGCGATAATTGAATCTTTAGGTTCGACAAATCTAAATATTTCGACTTTTTCGAATTGATGAACTCTCTTTATACCTCTAACATCTCTCCCTGCAGCAGTATGCTCTTTTCTAAAACTTGGAGTTTTGGCAACATATTTTATTGGTAATTCTCCAGGTTTAATAATTTGACCTTGATGCATACCATTTAATGCTACTTCAGCAGTTGGAATAAGCCATAAATCAGTCTCTGAATCCATGTATAAATTTTCCTTAAATTTAGGTAAATTACCTGAACCAATCATTGTTTCTTCTCTAACTAAAAACGGAGGGTCTATCTCTTCATAATGATTTTCATTGGTATGTACATCTAGCATCCAATCGCCCAAAGCTCTATGTAATTTAGCGCCTTTACCTCTTAAAACATAGAACCTACTTCCAGAAATTCTTGCACTAGATTCAATGTCTAAAAGATTTAGGTTTTTACCTATATCCCAATGTGGATTATTATGTGTTATTTGTTCTGTTTCAGAGGTATAAATTACCTCGTTAGCAGTATCATCTAAACCTACAGGAACGTCATCTAATGGAATATTAGGAATTGTGAGTAAAATCTTTTGAAGGTCTGAATTAATTTTTGAAAGTTCAAATTCAAAAGATTTTATCTCTTCGCCTAGAGCACGCATATCTTTAATCTCTTGTTCATTTGGAGTTCTTTTTGAGTCGCCAATATTTTTACTGACTATATTTTTTTTATTACGAAGATTATCTACTAAAGTAATTATCTCTTTTCTCCTAGTTTCAAGAGATATAATTTCTTTAATTGGAGGTTTTTCTCCCCTATTTTTTAATGAATTTTCAACATAATTTTTTTGGCTTAATATTTTTTCAATAGAAATCATAGTGTACTCTTAATTATTATTGTTTCCTCATGGCAGGGAAAAGTAAAATTTCTCTTATAGAGGATTCACCTGACAAAAGCATTGTCAATCTGTCAACACCCAATCCGAGGCCTCCTGTTGGAGGCATCCCGTGCTCAATAGCAACTAAAAAGTCTTCATCCAAGCGATCAGCTTCAAGATCGCCTTGCACGGCTCTCATTTTTTCTTGATCTTCAAATCTTTTTCTTTGATCAATTGGATCGTTTAGTTCGCTAAATGCATTTGCTAACTCAGAACCCATAACAAAAGCCTCAAATCTTTCAACTACTTTTTCAGAACCAGGTTTTTTCTTTGCTAAAGGAGACATTTCTAGAGGATAATCTACCAGAAAATGCGGTTGAATTAAATCAGGTTCTATGGTTGAAGATATGACCTTATCTAGTAATCTTCCCCATGTAGCATTTTCATCTACATGAATTTTTAGTTCTTTCATTTTTTCTTCTAATGAATCTCTATCATTGATCTTGAGATAATCAATACCAACTTTCTCGATAAGAGTTTTACGTAAATCAAGCCTCTTCCATGGAGGAGTAAGATCTATATCTGGAACATTTTTATCATCTGATTTTATTATCATAGAACCATTAATTTTTTTTGCAATAAAACTTACCATGTTTTCTACTAAGTCCATGACATCGTTATAATCTGAATATGCCTCATAGGATTCTATGGTTGTAAATTCTGGATTGTGATTATGGTCTAATCCTTCATTTCTAAAAAGTCTTCCAATTTCAAAAACTTTTTCTATTCCGCCTACAATTAACTTTTTAAGGTATAGTTCTGTAGCTATTCTAAGATACAATTTTTCACTTAATTGATTATGATAAGTTTCAAATGGTGTTGCTTGCGCACCAGCTGCGACAGGAACAAGTATTGGTGTTTCAACTTCTATATATCCTTTTTCATGCATAAACTCTCGCATATATCTTACAACATTAGATCTTATGGTTGCGTTTTTCATAGCTTGAGGATTAGAAATCAAATCCAAGTATTTTTGTCTAAATCTTACCTCATGATCACTTAAACCTCCCCACTTATCTGGTAGCGGCCTTATAGATTTTGTTAATATAGATAATTCTTGGCAATCAATACTAATTTGGCCTCTTCTAGTCTTAAATACCACTCCGTTTACTCCTATAATGTCTCCAATATCAACATAATCTATTAGAGAATAATTTTCCTTCATTTGATCTTTTTTTGAAAAAATTTGTATAATCCCACCTACGTCTTTTATGTCTATAAAACACACACTACCCATATCTCGCTTTGACATAACCCTTCCAGAAAGAGAAATTTTAGAATCGAGTAAACTACTTTCTTTGCCGTTTTTTTCCATTTTTGAATATAAATTAATAGCTTGTTCTGTAGTATGAGTCCTACAAAATCTAGCTGGATAAGGATCTATACCTAATGATTTCAAAGAATCAATTTTTTTGATCCTATCATCAATTAACTTTTGTTCCCCAAACAGATTTTTTTCTTTATTAGAAGACGACATAATTTTTCCTATATAAAATACTCATTAAATAATAACAATTTAAATTTTTTATTACATGAATAAATATATACAAATATTTATATCATTAGTAATTTTTTTATTTTTTTATTTTTTTTCCAAATACAAAAGCTTAATTTATGCAAAAAAACACGAAAACCGGTAATAAACAGATATGTTAAGTTTTCTCTAATTTAATCAATAATTTTCTTATAGTATAAATTTATACATTGAATCAATCTAATAAATTTAAATAAATGAAATATAGTTTTAATAAGTTGCAATCTCCGTTTCGACCAACCACCTCAAAGGTTATTTCGGCGATATTTTCTATGCTTGGACCAAATGGACCGAAAGATATGATTGTATTAGACGCCTATGCAGGTGAAGGCTCAGTAGGTGTAGAAGCTGCAAAAAGAGGTGCAAAAAAAAGTATTTTTATCGAACAAAATAATAAAAGATGTAATGAAATAAGAAAAAAAGTAGAGAAATTAAACTTAACTATGAATAGTCAAATTATTCGAGGAACTACTCTAAAGTCAATAAAAAAAATTCCTGAAAAAGTTAATATGATTTTTGCTGATCCTCCATATAAATTAAATGAGTTCGAAGATTTTTTTTATGAAATTAATATAAATAAAATACTTGGAGAAAATGCAACAATTTTTATTGAACATTCTAAAAAAAATATTCTTCCGGAAAATTTTGAAAACTCCCATTTCGCTCTTCACAAGTTGAAATTATATGGTGATACAGCTATATCAATCTATAAACAAAATTTTAACGGAGCAATCGATTGAGAAAAGCATTATACCCAGGTACTTTTGACCCAATAACAAATGGTCACTTAGATATTATAGAGCGAGCTTCTAGAATTGTTGATCATTTAATTGTTGGTGTTGTAGAAAAATCCACTAAAAACACACTATTTAATGTTGATGAACGTATCGATTACGTTATTAAAACTACAAAAGAATTGAATAATGTAAGCGTAATAAGATACTCTGGACTAACAGTTGATACAGCAAAAAATAATGACGCAGACGTTATCATAAGAGGTTTGAGAATCACTAGTGACTATGAGTACGAATCTGAGATGGCATTAGTTAATATGACACTTGATAAAAATATAGAAACCCTATGTTTATTTAGTTCATTAAATTATCAAATATTAAGCTCATCAAGAGTAAAAGAAATTGGAGCATTAGGAGGAGATATATCTAAAATGATACCCGAAATAATAATTAAACCTTTATTGGAAAAAATAAATTAGAATGGAGTTTTTATGAGTATTCTAGAAAAAATTGAAGAACTAAAAAATTTAGTACAAGGAAATAAAATTCCTGCTACTGGTAGATCGATGATAAATGTAGAAAATTTTATCGAACAAATTGATGAAATTACATCATTGATACCAACTGAGATTAGTGCATCTGAGGGAGTAATAAGGCAAAAAGAGGCAATTATTAAGCAAGCAGAAGATGAAGCAAAAAGAATTAGGTTATACGCTGATGAAGAAGCTGTTAAGATTAATGAAAATGCAACAAATAAAGCTGAATCATTAATCCAAAATGCAAAAGAAGAAGCTTATAAAATGATTACTAACACCGAAATTGTAATTGCTTCAAAAAATGCTGCACAAGAGATTGAAGATGAAGCAAATAAAGAGGCAGAATCCATAATAGAAAAAGGGAAAAATGAAGCAAATCATATTATTAATGATGCTGAAAAAATGTCAGAGGATAGAAGAAAGGGTGCAGATAATTATGCAAGAGAAGTTTTATTCAGCTTAGAAGAAAAAATTGCTGATACTCTAGGTCAAGTAAGAGGTGGTATAGATATACTTGATGTAAGAAAAGAAACAAGTGTAGCAGACTAATTTTTATAGATTTATTCCTAAATCTCAATTTATAATTATCGATAATACTAGAAAACATTTTGTAGTTATATGGATAATGTAAATAATAAAGATAAACTTTTTCTTATTGTAGACGGTCATGCAATAATTTTTAGAGCTTGGTTTGCAACTAAACAAAGCTTGATTACTAGTTATGGAAAAAATACCACTGGTGCTAATGGCTTTTTTAGAATGTTAATCAAAGTAATCAAGGAGCAAAAACCTACAAATATAGCAGTTACATTTGATACAAAAGCAACAACTTTCAGAAAAGAAAAATTCCCCGATTATAAAGCACATAGACAAGAAGTAGATCCTGAACTTCATGAACAAATCCCTATTGTAAAAGAAATATTAAGTTCAATGAAAGTACCTGTATTTGAACTTGACGGATTTGAGGCAGATGACCTAATTGGAACATTATCAAAACGTTCTGCGGAAAATGGTTACAATAACTTAATTCTTACTGGGGATGCAGACCAATTACAATTAGTTGATGAACATACAAATGTTCTAATGTATACAGGATTTGGTGAATCAAAAGTTTACAATGCATTAGAAGTCAAAAAAAGGTACGATGGTTTAGGGCCAGAATACGTTGCAGAAATTAAGGCATTAGAGGGAGATCCGTCAGATAATATTCCAGGAGTTCCTGGTATAGGTAAAAAATCATCAAGAATAATTCTTAATAGCTTGGGACATTTTAATAATCTTTTTGAAAAAATTAAGGATATTGAAAAAATTTCAAATTTGAGAAGCGCAAAAAGAATTATGAACATTTTAGAAGAAAACAAAGAAGTGGCAAGGCTAGCCTTAGAACTTACAACAATAGTAAGAGATGTGCCCATTGACTTTAAAATTGAAGAAACAAAACTTGAAAAATTCATAAGCGAAAATACAAAAAATTGTTTACAAAAATACGAGTTAGGTTATGTAGCGAGTAGGATACAGGAGTTATTTAATATTAACTCATCCGATCCTTCAGAAAATAATAATTTTTCTAATTTCGAAAACAAGAAATACACCACTATCACTAAAAAAAATGAACTAACTAACATGATTGAAAAAATTAATAAAATAAAATATTTTGCTTTTGATACCGAAACAACAGGATTGAATCCTCTATCATCAAATTTAGTAGGAATTTCTATATCATGTGAAGAAAATAGTGGATGGTATATACCAATTGGACATAATGAAGGTGAACAACTTCAACTTAATGATATAACTTCAGAATTAAATTCAATTTTTAATAATGAAAATATAAAAAAATTTGCACACAATGCTAATTTTGACATTATGGTTCTTAACAACAATAAAATTTCCGTAAAAAACTTATCACTAGACACAATGATAGCGGCTGCATTATGTGGATATAAAGCACTAGGATTAAAACAATTATCATTTGAAATATTTAAAGAGATAATGCAGGATATCAAAGAATTAATAGGGGTTGGTCAAAAGCAAATTACTATGGCAGAAGTATCAATTATTGAAGCTAGTAATTATGCTATTGCAGATGCAGATTACACATTAAGGTTAGCGATTTTTCTTAATAATGAAATAGAAAAACATAATGCTAGAAATGTTAATGAAAATATTGAAATACCATTAGTACCTGTAATTGTAGAAATGCAAAAAAATGGCTTTATGATAGATGTTGAGTCATTGCAAATAATGTCAAAAGACTTACAAAAAGAAATAGAGACACTTAATATAGACATAAAAACAATTATTGGTAATAATGAAATTAATTTATCATCAAACCAACAGTTAGCTAGACTACTTATTGAAGATTTAGGTGCTCCAAAAACAAGAAAAACCAAGACTGGTTGGTCCATGGATGCAAGCTCTTTAGAAAAGTTACTATATACAAAAAATCTTGATGAAAAAATATATAAAATTGTCGAAGGAGTTCTAAGACTTAGAGTAATATCCAAAATTAAATCTACATATGTTGATTCAATACCACAATTAATAAATAAAAAAACAAATAGGGTTCATACATATTTTAATCAAGTAGGCTCTTCGACAGGTCGTTTATCAAGCAGTGATCCAAATGTTCAAAATATTCCTATTAGAACGGAATTAGGAAAAAAAGTAAGAAGTTCTTTCGTATCAGATAAATCGAATGGATGGCAACTTTTATCTGCTGATTATTCTCAAATCGAACTTAGAGTACTAGCCCATCTTTCAGGCGAGACCAACCTAGTTAAAGCCTTTAAGAATAATGAGGATATACACTCAGCAACTGCTAAACTAATGTATAACACGAATGAAATAACTACCGAGCAACGTAGAGTAGCCAAAATTTTAAATTTTGGCGTAATATATGGTTTAGGTCCATTAGGAGTATCTAGACAAACGGATCTTTCAAGAGAACAAGGTCAAATGTTTATTGATATTTACTTTGGTAAATACCCAGGTATAAAAGACTTTATAGAAAATATAAAAATTAGTTGTAAGGATCAGGGATTTGTTGAAACAATCACCGGTAGAAGAAGATACCTTCCAGATATAAATTCAAATAACCCAAGAATTAGGTCTTCAGCAGAAAGAGTGGCAGTAAACATGCCAATACAAGGCACTGCTGCAGATATTATAAAAATAGCAATGATCAATATTCATAATGAAATTATAAAAAGTAAGCTAAATTCCAAAATGCTCATTCAAGTTCATGATGAGCTTGTTTTTGAAGTTGCGCCTGGAGAACTTATGGAACTTCAAACGTTAGTTTCCTCTCATATGTCTAGTGCTATAAATTTACAAGTACCCTTAGAAATAGAAACTAAGACTGGATATACCTGGGGTGAAATGGATAAATAACAAGTTATTTTTATTCATTTGACTTTACATAATTAATAAAATTATGATTTTTACTCAATATAGCAAATTTTTCTATTACGGAAATTTAGAAATATTAATAAAATATATACTTTTAGGAGGGGTGGCAGAGTGGTTGAATGCGCTTGTCTTGAAAACAAGTATGTCTGTAAAGGCATCGCAGGTTCGAATCCTGTCCCCTCCGCCATTATTTAAGTTATAAGGTAAACATTTTGAATATCCATGAATATCAAGCAAAAGAACTTTTTGAAAAATATAACATAAGCACACCAAAAGGTTATGTTACAGATAATGCTGAAGAGGTTGAGAGTATAATTAGCAAGCTCAATGGTAAAGCAGTAATTAAGGCTCAAGTTCATGCTGGTGGGAGAGGAAAAGTCGGAGGAGTGAAGTTAGTAAATTCACCCGATGAAGGTAAAACAATTGCAAAAAACTTATTAGGAAGCAATCTTGTTACTCATCAAACAAATAAATCTGGTGTTCCAATAGAAAAATTACTTATCGCTCAAACATTAGATATAAAAAAAGAACTTTATGTTTCTATATTAATTGATGGTGACCTAGCTTCTCCTGTATTTATTGCAAGTACAGAAGGGGGAATGGATATTGAAGAAGTTGCAGAAACTCAACCAGAAAAAATATTTAGAATTAAATGTGACCCATTAATTGGATTAACACCCTATCTAGCAAGAGACCTATCATACAAATTGAATATTCCTGAAAGTTCTATAAAGCAAAGTACTAATTTATTTATGAATCTATACAAATTATTTATAGAAAATGATTGCAGTTTAGTAGAAATAAATCCATTGATAATTACTAATAATGATGAAATTATTGCCCTAGATGCAAAAGTTAATATTGAGGACGACTCTCTATTTCGTCATAAAGAGTTAGAAAAATTATATGATCCTAACCAGCTAGATCCATTGGAAGAAAGAGCAATAAGTGCCAACTTAGCGTATGTTAAATTAGACGGAGGAGAGGTAGGCTGTATGGTTAATGGGGCTGGTTTAGCCATGGCTACAATGGATATAACAAAAAAAGCTGGAGCTAACCCTGCAAACTTTTTAGATATTGGTGGTTCGGCAGATCAAAATGGAATTGAAGAAGCATTTAAGATAATTACTGATGACAGTGAGGTGAAAATTATTTTAGTTAATCTTTTTGCAGGTATAGCTAGATCTGACGTAGTCGCAAAAGGGATTATCAAAGCTGCCAAAGAAACTAATTCTAGCCTGCCAATTGTTGTTACAATGAGGGGTACAAACGCAGATGAAGGTTTAGATCTACTAAAAAATTCAAATCTAAATATTACCACAGCATCTGACTTATTTGAAGCCGCAAAATTCTTAACAGAAATACTACCAAATTTAGGAGCTTAGATTATGTCAATTTTAGTCGACGAAAACACCAGATTATTAATTCAAGGTCTCGGAAGAGATGGTAGTTTTCAAGCTTCAAAAACTCTAGAATACGGGACAAATGTAGTTGCCGCTGTACATCCTGGTAGAGAAGGAACCACATTTGAAAATAAAGTCCCATATTTTTCATCTGTAGAAAAAGCAGTACAAAAAACAAGTGCTAATACAGGAGTAATATTCGTTCCAGCTCCTTTTGCTATGGATGCGATAATCGAACAAGTTGATGCTGGTATACACTTAATAGTATGCATTACTGAAGGTGTTCCAGTTTTAGATATGATAAAAATTATGTCTTATATAGAAAATAAGCCGGTAAGATTAATTGGTTCTAATTGTCCTGGCTTGCTTACTCCTTCTACCAAAACTAAAGTAGGAATAATTCCTGGTAATATAGTAAAGCCTGGAAATATAGGAGTAGTTTCACGATCTGGAACATTAACTTACGAAGCAATAGCTCAACTCGTACAAAATGGTTTTGGGCAATCTACATGTGTTGGTATTGGTGGAGATCCTGTTCACGGTACAACCTTTACAGATGTTCTTCAGATGTTTGAATCAGATAATGAAACAGAGGCAATCGTACTTATAGGAGAAATAGGTGGCACTAGAGAGCAACTTGCTGCTGAATACATAAAAAAACATGTTACAAAACCAGTTGTGTCATATATTGCGGGACAAACCGCTCCACCTGGAAAAAGAATGGGGCATGCTGGAGCGATTATTACAGGAAAAGCAGCTCTAGCCTCTGAAAAAAATACTGCATTATCTAATGCTGGTGTTCATGTTGTTGAATCTCCTTCAGATATAGGTTTGCGAATGAAGGAAGTTATGAGATAAGTTTTGTATGCAAATTACTAAAAAATTTGTACATACAGGCGATGTAGCAATCGACGTAAAACAGTATCTGTTAGATAGCAAATATACTAACTTAGTTTTTATCCATGGATATAGCTCTAGTAAAAATACATGGGATAGAGTCACGAGTGAATTATCAAATTTTTATAATATCACTACTCTAGACTTAAGAGGTATGGGAAGATCAGGTAGATTTTCAGATAAATTTTCATATGACGTATGGATTAATGATTTAATAATAGTTTTAGAAAAATTATTTGAACAAAAAGTCATACTTATTGGACATTCATTGGGTGGATGGATTGCAACTAATATTGCTTCTAAAAGACCAGATTTAGTAAATCATTTAGTATTAGTTGACCCATATACTTCCGCACCTGATGAGGTAAGAAATAAAATTAGAAGAATCCCTTCAGCAGATGTTGAATTTCGAAAAAATCGTAGTAAAAAAATCAAGAATGCTAAGACTCCAAAAGATTTAATTTCAGAAACAAAAAAAATATATCCAAACGCATCAAAACATAGTATTAAAATTCTCAGTAGAATGTGGTTTGATTTAGATCATATTCTTGAAAAAAATAGAATTAGAGAAAAAATAAATATAGATAAATTTATTCAGATATATAAAAATATAAATTGTAATATATTATTCATTTTAGGAACACCAAGTTTGGGAGGTATTGTCTCGAGGGAAGAAAAAAAATATATGAAAAATTTATTACCTGATTCTAAATTCCTTGATCTAAAAAACTCAGGCCATACTCCTCAGATTGAAGATCATATAAAATTTATCGATAAAATTAAAAAAGAAATTAAGTAGGTATTTTATTATATAAATATATTAATCGAATTAAGAACAATACAACCAAAAATCCCTGCTGCAATATCATCCATCATTATTCCTAAACCACCCGGAATTCGTTCAATTTTTTTTATTCCGAAAGGCTTAAATATATCAAGATATCTAAAAACTAAAAATCCCACGATAAACCAAACTAAACTATTAGGTAAAAAAAGTAAAGTAATCCACATTCCTACCCACTCATCAATAACAACTTTACTCGGATCTTTATCATTATCAGTAGCAGTACGATTAGACGACCAAGTCCCAAGGATAATAAAAATAATTATAACCACTAATAAATATAACTCATCTAATAATATGGTATCAAGAAAAAAAAATATTAAAACTGATACTAAAGACGCAAAAGTTGCAGGTCCTTTGAATGGCCATAATCCAGTATAAAAACCTGTTGCAAATATAAAGGCAAATTTATTATTTATTTCAGCCAATGTTTAGCCCAATCTAAACTTTTTTTTGTATTTGATGAAGGTTTATATTCACATCCTACCCAACCTTCATAGCCTATTTCATCTAGAAAATTTAATAAGAAATTATAATTTATTTCACCTGTACCTGGTTCATTTCGTCCTGGATTATCAGCTAACTGAATATGCTTTATATAGTTTAAATTTTGTCTAACAATATTGGCCAAATTACCTTCCATAATTTGCATATGGTAGAAATCGTACTGTAAGGCTATATTTTTATGATTTATCTGGTTTATTATATTAATAGCTTGATTTGTTCTATGAATAAAATATCCAGGCTGATCAACAGTGTTTATGGGTTCAATAAGTGCATAAATTTTTTCTTTTGATAATTCTTCAGCTGCAAAAAACAAATTATCCTTAAGGGTTTCATATGCATCTTTTGAGTCTAAATCTCCCAATACACCTATTCCAACGTTCACTCCTATACATCCAAGTTCTTGAGCATAATTTTTTGACTGAATAAGTCTTTTTTTATAAATTTCAGTTTTATCAGATCTTAATATTAAATTTGATATACCTGTATCATTATCGATTATATTTGTGTTAATTATTATTTGTTTTAAGTTGTTATTATTTAATTTTTGTTTAATTTGATGAATTTTAAAGTCGTAAGGACTTTGAATTTCTACACCCTTGAAACCTAACTTCGCAGCCTCATCATATCTATCTAAAACATCATACTCATTAAACATCCATTGTAAATTTGCTTCTAATTTAGGCAATTAACTAATCCTTTTCAATTAAAAAACCAGGTTTAACTTTGTAAAACTCAGTGAGGTTTTCATAGGCTTGGGCTAATTCTAACACTGAAAAATCTTTTCTTGGTTTCCCAATAATTTGTATACCTACAGGAAGTCCTGATTTAGTAAATCCTGAAGGCATGGAAATAGACGGTAGTCCAGTTACAGATATAGTATAGCATGGCCACATCCAATCTAAATAAGTATTGAGTTTCACACCATTTATTTCATCTGGATATTCTTTTTCCACTGAAAATGGAGGAACCGAAGTTACAGGCATGATTAGGTAATCATATTCTTCAAAAAATAACATTATGCTTTTACGTAATTTAGTTTTTAGATACTCCGCTTTTGCCATATCGTATGCAGATAATTTTTTACCTTGGTTATAATTCCATATAATAGTATCTTTTACCTTATCAGCATTTTTTTCTACATGATTTTTATGCTTTAAAGCATAACCATACGCTCTGTATGCTTGAAAAATTTTATCTGAGTCTGATAAATCTGGTTCATCATAAGTAATTTCACATCCAATTTTTTCAAAGATAGTTTTTTGATTCATAAAGTTATCGTAGATTTCAGGCTCAATTGGCCTATTATTAAGACTTTTTGCCCATGCAATTTTTGCCCCATTAAGATTTCTATTTAAGGAATTTTCAAGACTAATCGTTGAATCCTCAAAGGAATTAGGAGAAAATTTTTCGTATCCTGACATCGCAACTAATTGCAATAAAATATCTTCAACTTGCCTTCCCATAGGACCACCTGTTGATAAAGTTGACCAGCCTAATTCATCATATGCTGAAACCCTTCCCAAGGATGGCCTAAAACCTACAATATTTGACCATGCTGCTGGATTTCTTAATGAGCCTCCAAGATCCGATCCAGTAGCAATAGGGACCATTCCACATGCCAAAGCAACTGCTGAGCCTCCTGAACTTCCGCCACATGTTTTATCTAATGAATATGGATTTTTAGTAGAACCAAATACTTCATTAAATGTTTGAGATCCAGCACCAAACTCAGGAGTATTCGACTTACCTATAATAATGGCGCCAGATTCTTTAATATTTTTTACAATTAATGAATCTATAGTCGGTATATTATCTGAATATATTCTGGACCCAAAAGTAGTTTTTATACCTGATGTTTCTTCTAGGTCTTTTATAGCAACGGGTAAGCCTGCTAATATACCATTTTTTTTGTCAGGTTTATTATCAAAATCTTTTGCTTGCTTTATTGCCAAATCGTAAGTTAATGTAACCATAGCATTTACATAAGGATTATATTTTTCAATCTGGTCTATGTGAATCTTAACCAACTCTTCACATGAAATTTGTTTTGATGACAATAATTTTTTTTGATCTTTAGCTGATAAAAAATTAATCTCTTCTGTCATTTACCACCATGTCTTTCCTTCTATTTCATTTTGATCATATTTAAAACTTTCAGAATATATTCCTGTAGATAAATATTTCCAGCCACCATCACAAAAAATTGTGACGATTTTACCAGATTTACCTTCTTTTGACATTTTTTGTGCTATTTTTCTAGCAGTAGCAAAAGTAGCTCCCGAAGATACTCCAACAAAAATACCCATGTCAACAAGTAATTTTCTTGTCCAGTAAAAAGCCTCCTCGCCTTCAATAAGCACCCTACCATCAAGCTTTTCTAAATCGATTATAGGTGGAATAAAGCCATGTTCAATTGCTCTTAGCCCTTGAACTTTTTCGTCAGGATGAGGAGCAGTAGCAATAATTTTAATATTTGAATTATACTCCTTGAGAAACTTACCAGCTCCCATAAGGGTTCCACCTGTACCTAAACCAGCAACAAATACATCTGTATCAGGTAAATCCTTAATTATTTCCGGACCTGTAGTTTCATAGTGAGCCTTTGGGTTAGCTTCATTACCATATTGATAAGGCATAAAGTAATTTGGATTATCATTACTTATTTGTTTTGCTAAATTTATCGACTCATTTGTTCCTTTTCCAGCGTCAGAAAATATAACCTCCGCTCCAAAAGCCTTTAAGATATCGATTCTTTCCGACGGAACATCTGCTGGCATAACTACTTTTATTTTGTACCCTCTAGTACTGCCAAGCATTGCTAAACCAATACCAGTATTTCCTGAGGTAGGTTCAAGGATGGTACTACCTTGAGAAATCTTTCCCTTTTTTTCAGCATCTAGAATAAGGGACTTTGCTACCCTGTCTTTTACTGACCCAGTGGGATTAAGAGATTCAAGCTTACCAAATATTTGAATTTTAGGATCAGGGCTTAATTGACTAACATCAATTAAAGGAGTATTACCTATAGAAGTGATTATGTTTGAACTAATTTTATTTGAAGCCATTAAAATCTTTTCTAGTTTACGATACCACAGAAAATCTCATAATCGATCAATTCTTTGACATCAGGATTATCACCACATAGTTTACAGTTTTTGTCTCTCTTTATATTTATTTCTCTAAACTCCATATTCAACGCATCAATCAAAACCATTCTACTAGATAAAACATTTCCAACACCCATAATTATCTTAACTGCTTCTATTGCTTGGATTGAACCAACTAACCCAGGTAAAGCACCAATCACTCCTGCCTCAGCACAGTTGGGAACTTGACCTGGCGGTGGAGGATCTGGAAACATACACCTGTAACAACTTTTTCCAGGAATATAAGTGGTTGCCTGGCCATCAAAGACAAGAATAGCTCCATCAACAAGAGGTTTTTTTGCGAAAAAGCTTGCATCGTTAACTAAATATCGTGTAGCAAAGTTATCAGCTCCATTTATAATAACGTCATATCCTGGAATGATTTTCATAGCATTTTCTGATGTAATCGGTTCTTCATGCAAAATTACATTAATATCTGGGTTATGAGACATCAAGGTTTCTTTGGCTGAAACAACTTTAGGACGACCTACATCACTATCTGTATGCAAAATCTGCCTTTGAAGATTTGTTACATCTACCACATCAAAGTCTACAATTCCGATAGTTCCTACTCCGGCTAATGCAAGATATAATGCCACAGGAGATCCTAATCCCCCAGCACCAATTATTAATACTTTGGAATTAAGAAGTTTTCTTTGTCCAATACTCCCAACCCCATTCATTATTAAGTGCCTGCTATATCTCTTTACTTGAGACGGTGTTAAAGAGGGTAAATTTTCTAGTTCTTCCATTATTATTCCTAAAAGTTTAAAAAGTTAGTTTTATTGATTTTTTATTATATTTTATTGATAAGTCATATATTGAAACAGAACTAAGATGTTTCAATAAAATTTCTTCTACTTCTGTCCATAAATCTTTTTGCGAACAGTCATGAGACAAAATGCAACTTTCTGGTAAATCTACGCAATCAAAAGGAGCAAGCGAATATTCAACAGCACTTATCACATCCTTAACCGAAACGGATTTAGGGTCCATAAGTAATTTATGACCACCATTAGGGCCTCTTTTTGATTTAATGATTTTTGATTTATGAAGGTCTGCACATATTCTAAGAAGAAATGGAGCAGGAATATGCTGAGATGAGGAAATATCTTGAGTGGAAATATACTCATCTTTATTCGATTGCGCCAAATGAACTAAAGTTCTGACACCATAATCAATTTTTATAGGAATAATCATAATATCTATTATACAATTTTATTTTTTTATTGGAAATTGTACTATTTTCTCAATTTACTATAAATATACACTTTAATAAAGTGTGGTAAAATTGTTTTATGCTATTTATAATTCTAATTGGAGAATAGATTGGCCAAGAATATTATCCTTAACGTAGAAAACAGAAACACTTTTGGAAAAAAAAATCGTTCACTAAGGCGAAACGGTATCACTCCCGTACATGTATACGGTTTAAAATTTGATTCCCTTTCGCTACAAGCTAATGAAAAAGACCTCATATCTGTATTGAAAAGTGCAGGTAGGACAACACCTGTAAGTATCAAAACTAAAGATGGTGAAGAAACTATCACAATTGTGAGAGAAATCGACAGGCATGCTGTATCAGGAAATATTCAGCATGTTGATTTTTTGAGAGTTGATATAAATGAAGAAGTTGAATCACCTGTTCCGGTAATTTTGATAAATCAAGATAAGGCCCCTGGAACCGCAGGAGGAGCCGGAGTAGTAACTCAAGGTACTTTTGAAATTACTGTAAAAGCTAAACCTTTTGATATGCCTAACGAATTAGAAGCAGATTGTTCAGTTTTAACTGATCTAGAAACTTCAATTTTATCAGGCGATATCGTGCTAGGTGAAGGCGTTTCATTATCAAGTTCTAGCGATGACAGAATCGCATGGATTCAACCGCCAAGAGTTATAGTTGAAACTACTGTTTCTGAAGAAGAAGCTTCTGAAGAAGGAGATGAATCTGCAGAAGATTCTACTGTCTCTGATGAGCAGCAAGCAAGTTCTTCTGATGATTCTTAGTCAAATCAATAACCTAAATTAGAATATTAGCTAATAAATATACTTACTAATTACCCTTGGAGGGTAACATGGATATTCTTTTAGTCACTATTTTAGTGGCATTATCGGCTATTGTTATTGGATTTTTTTCAGGCTTTCAATTTCATAATTTGTACTCATCTCGATCAATAAAAGCAACTAAAGAAGCAACTGAGCAACAATTAGCAAGAGCAAATTCACGTAGTAAAGAAATACTTCTAGAAGCTAAAGAAGAATCACTTAAAATAAGAACCGAAACTGAAAGAAGTATTAATGAGAAAAAATTAGAAATTCAGTCTATTAGTAACAAAATTGATGCAAATAAAGAAACAATTGAGCAAAAACAAAAAGCACTAATTAATGAAGAAAAAGTATTATCGCATAAGAAAAATCAAATACAGTCTGAGCTAGAGTCTTTGGAAGAAAATAAAAAAGAAATTGCACTAGAACTTGAAAAGATAAGTGGTTTATCTCTATCAAATGCGAAAGAAAAATTGATGGAAATAGCAGAAGAAGAAATTCAATTTGAGGTATCAAAAAAATATAGAGATGCAGATATAATTGCACAAGACGAATATGAACAAAGGGCTAAAATTATACTTTCTGAGACTATGCAGAGATATGCAAGTGAAGTTGTTTCTGAAGTATCTGTAAGTCGAATAAATCTTCCTAACGAGGAAATGAAAGGTAGACTAATTGGTAGAGAGGGAAGAAATATCAGATCAATTGAATCCGCTACAGGAGTTGATGTGATAATTGATGACATACCTGAAACTATTACAATTTCTTGTTTTGATCCAATAAGAAGAGAAATCGCAAAATTAACTATTGAAAATTTAATTAAAGATGGAAGAATAAATCCTTCTAGGATAGAAGAAACTATGAGTAGAGTGAAAAGAGATCTAGATTCAAATATAAAAAAAATAGGACAAAAAGCTACATTTGATATAAATGTAAAAGGACTACATCCAGAATTAATTTATCATATGGGAATGCTTGACTATAGATTTAGTTACGGAGAAAATGTGCTTAATCACTCTAAAGAAGTCGGTTCCATAGCAGGTATGTTGGCAAGTCAGATTGGAGCTAATGTAGAAGCAGCAAAAACTGCAGGATTCTTACATGATATTGGGAAGTCTCTTACGCATGAAGTAGACGGTCCTCATGCAATAATTGGAGCTGATTTAGCAAAAAAATTTGGTCAAAATGATAAAGTAATAACCGCAATTAAAGAGCATCACGACAGTGAAATGACATCTGTAGAATCGTTTTTAGTTGCAGCAGCAGACGCAATAAGCGCAGCAAGACCTGGAGCTAGAAATGATTCAATAGAAAATTATATAGAAAGGCTTGAAGCTTTAGAAAATATTGCGTTGCAATTTGATGAAGTAATTAATGTTTATGCAATTCAGGCTGGTAGAGAAGTAAGAATTTTAGTAAACCCAGAACAAGTAAATGACATTCAAGCTTCAGAACTTGCAAGAAAAATAGTGAAGAAAATTGAAAATGAATTACAATATCCTGGGCAAATCAAAATTATAGTTATCAGAGAATCAAGAATAGAAGAAATGGCAAAATAACAATGAAAATATTAATGATTGGAGATGTGGTTGGAAGAGGTGGAAGAAGTACTGTAAAAAATATTTTACCTGACTTAATTAAAGAGTACAAAATAGACTTTGTAACATTACAAGGGGAAAATATGGCATCAGGTTTTGGCCTTACATTAGAAACTGTTATGGAGATGTTGGAGTCTGGGGTCGATGTAATAACATCAGGGAATCACGTCTGGGATAAAAACGATTTTATAGAGCATCTTGATAATCCAAAAATACCCGTAATAAGACCAATGAATTATCCAATGAATACTCCTGGAAGAGGATATTTGTATGAGTCAAGTCCAGTTGGAGTAGTAAACCTAATTGGTAGAGTATGGGTAGGAGAATTTGATTCGCCTTTTTCTGTAGCAGATGAAGTATTGAGTAATTTATACCTTGATAAAAAACCAATTATCGTAGATTTTCATGCTGAAGCTACTTCTGAAAAGGCTGCATTAGGTTGGTATTTAGACGGTAGGGTTACAGCGGTTGTTGGCACACATACGCATGTACCAACTGCAGATTGCAAAATACTACCTAGTGGAACTGCTTTTGTATCAGACCTTGGAATGGTAGGAGCTGAAAATTCTATTTTAGGTGCTGAAATTGAAGGATCATTAAACCGTTTTCTGACTAGTCGCAAACATCGAATGAAACCAGAAACAAAAGGTATTATGAATTTTAATTCTGTATTAATCACCACTAACGACACTAATAATCGAGCTATTAGCATTGAAAGAATTGATAGAAAAATTGAAATCTAAGATAATTAAAGTTAAATGAATTATCAAAATTATGATAATAGATATAGCGATTACAAAATTAACACTAACTATTCATGGCCTATACAAATTGACTTGCATTTACATACAACGAAATCTGACGGTAATCTCACTCCATCTCAGTTAATAAAACTAATCGATAGAACAAAATTAAAGATAATTTCAATAACTGATCATGATAATATTAGTGGCTTAGAAGAAGCAAGAAAAGAAGTAGACTTAAGAGAAAATCTAAATCTAATCAACGGTATAGAATTAAGTACAATAAACAATAAAGATGAAATACATATTCTAGGATATTTTATTGATGTTAATTCAAAAAAACTTATAGAAAAAATTAAAGAACTGAAGATTCAAAGAATAGAATCCTCAAAAAAAATTGTTAACTTCTTGAGAAAAAAAAATATATATTTATCTTGGGAAGAAATATACTCTAATACAAATGGGATAATAGGAAGGCCACATATAGCCAGAGCTATGATTGAGCAAAACTATGTTAAGTCTATAAATGAAGCATTTGAAAAATATTTAAATGATGAAAATATCAAAAATATCAAAAAGTACAAGATGAACACACTGGATGCTATAAACTTAATACAGGATTCTGGAGGATTAGCTGTAATAGCTCACCCAAAAAGTATAAGTAACTTGAATACTCAGATTGAGAAATTAGTTGATGCAGGATTAGCTGGTATCGAAGTATACGCGGAAAAATATGAACAAATGACACAAAGTTATTACCTGAAAATATGCGAAAAATACAATTTAATTCCAACTGGAGGAACCGATTATCATGCAAATAATCAGCAATATGAAATGATGCCAGGCATGAATGGACCTCCATACTCGACTTATGAAAAATTAATTGAAAAAGCAAAAAATATACATGGAAATAATATAGGGCAAAAAATTTAATATTATGGATATAAACTCAATAATAATAATATTTTTTTCATTTTTGATTGGTTCTATTCCATCTGCATATATTGTTGGTAAAAAACTAAAAAGTATTGATCTAACTAAAAAAGGTTCTAGAAATACAGGTGTTTCAAATTTAACACAAAATACAACTTTATATGCAAGCGTACCTGTTATTTTTTTTGACCTATTTATAAAAGGTTTTTTACCTATATTTTTGTGTTCCGATTCAATTTTTTCACTAGATGTAAATACGAAAATTTTATGCGGGATAGTAAGTTTAATTGGACACAATTGGTCTATTTTTTTAAATTTTAAAGGTGGAAGAGGAATAGCTACACTTGTGGGAATAATTCTTGCTATAGACTATAATTTATTTGTGATTTTCACTGGCATAATTGCTATAGGATATTTATTTTCTCCAATAAAAGATTCTGCGCTTTGGTGGATAATATCAACAATTTGTATACCTTTATATACAATTATTTTAGACCTTTCAATTGAAATAACTTTTTTTACATTTATGCTTTCTTTTGTAATAATTCTTAAAAGACTACTTTCGAATAAAGAGCAGACTAAAACTAAATTTAATATAAATTTACTTCTACTTAGGTTATTTTTTGACCGAGATATTTATGATAGAAACAAATGGATAAATAGAAATATTGAAAAATAAATGAATCTTACATACTGCAATAAACATAAGGACGTAACCACAAATCTAAAATGTTCTAGATGTAATAATTACATATGTACGCGATGCATGAATCAAACACCTGTTGGGATAAAATGCGAAGAGTGTGCATCAATTGGAAAGCCACAAATTTTAATATTATCTAAAACCAATATATTTCTCATACTAATAAATTCAATTTTTATATCGATAGGGTTAGGGTTATCATTAAGTTTATTTTTATGGATAATATGGAATTTTCTACCAACATCAAATTTTCAATTAGGTAACGTATTTTTTGCAGTTGTCATAGCACTATTAGGATCACAAGTAGGTGAAATTATAAAAAAAATTAGTAGAAAAAAAATAAATCCTAAAATAAGAATAATCGCTGCTTTTAGCATGTTCTTAATCTGGTTTTCTTCAATAATTTTTTCAAATTTCTTAAGTTTGCCATTAGGGATTTATTTCAATATCATTAACCTTATTGGACTTGGAATTGGTACATACATAGCAATGAATAAAAATAGAAATTGAGCAGGTAATTATGGTTACAAAAACAAAAATTGAAAAAATAGAGCCAATACTATGGGATAGATGGCTGCTCATAAAAATATACTGTGAAGATGGAACAATCGGTATAGGTGAAGGTGGAGTACATGGATGGCAAAGACCAACAAAAACTATGATTGAAGTAATGTCCGAATACCTAATAGGAAAAAACCCTCACCTTATCGAGCACCATTATCAATGGCTATACAGGTCTTCTCATTTTATGGGATCAATAGTTCAGGGAGCACTTTCAGCAATTGATATAGCATTATGGGATATTAAAGGAAAAAGATTAAGTGTACCAATATATGAACTTATGGGTGGTAAAACTAGAGATAAAGTACGATGTTATATGCATGTTGGAGGACAAACAAAAGATGAATTAGTTGAAAGCGCAGTTCAAGCATCAAAAGATGGTTTTACTGCTGTTAGATTTACTCCATATAATCCCACTAATTTTCATATGCATAAATCCTATAGTGAGTGGGCTGATGATGCAGTACAAAGAGTTGGAGCGGTACGTGAAGCTTTAGGAAATGATGTTGATATATGTGTAGAAATTCATAGACAAATGAATCCTGCTGAGAGTATTTCTTTAGGAAAAAAATTAGAGCAGTTTAATCCTTTTTTCTACGAGGACCCTATGTTACCAGACAGCCCTGCGATAATGGGAGATATTGCAAAACAGTGCAACATACCCATTGCTACAGGAGAAAGATTTACCACAATCTTTGAATACCAACAATTACTTGAAGCAAAAGCTGCTGCATACGTTAGGCCTGACTTATGTTTATGTGGAGGTTTATCTGGGTCAAAAAAAGTTTCAGCTATGGCTGAAGCTTACCATGTAAAAGTCATTCCTCATAACCCTTTATCACCTGTTAGTACTGCTACTTGCATACAACTTGATGCTTGTATACCAAATTTTGGGCTACAAGAGTATACAGGCGAATCAGAAGCACCAAAAAGTGAATTACTAAAATCACCACTCGAATTAAAAGATGGTTATTTGATAGTTCCTGACGGAGTAGGGCTTGGTATTGAAATAAATGAAAAATCTCTTAATCTACCTGAAAATCCTAAAGTATTAGATACTCCTATTGGATTTGATGGTAGCGTTCAAGACAGATAAATTTTACCTACCATAATCATCTTCAAGCCTTACAATATCATCCTCTCCAAGATAGTCGCCAGTTTGAACTTCAATTATTTCTAGTGGCTCTACAGATGATATATTTTCTATTCTATGGTGACAATTTCTCTCAACAAAAGCGGATTCACCCCTGCCTAAAATCAGTTCATTTTTGTCAATAATAACTTTTGCTGTGCCCCTAGCTATAACCCATGTTTCGTCTCTATGTCTATGCCATTGAAGAGATAATCTAGAATTGATATTTACTGTTAATCTCTTAACTTGGAATCCATGACCGGAACTTAATATTTCATAACTACCCCAAGGTCTTTTTTCTTTTTTATTTTTAGGCTTAGTATTTTCTAAATTTATATTTATTTTTTCTGTCATGTAAATAATAATACTGTGTATGTTAATAAAATATTGTACTTGTTAATAATAAATAAGTATAAGATATAAAGAGTTAAAAAGGATAAAAGTAAAAATATTTGAAAATAAAAAATACAAACATATATTATGGTTGGATAATCGTAATTGTTATGGCGATATCAACAGCAGCAACAATGGGAATGGGTTCGCTAAATTTTGGATTATTTATAAATCCTATGGGCAGTGAATTAAATATTGGTAGATCAACTTTTGGCTTAGCTCAAACGGCAAGACAGTTCTCAAGTTCATTTACGGCTCCTATAATTGGAAAATTATTAGATAAATATGGATCAAGAATTTTATTACCTTTTGCTGCCTTAATAGTTGGGATTTGCCTAATTAGTCTTTCATTTGTTCAATATGCATGGCAAATCATTTTATTATTCATAATTATGGGTTTTGTTGGTTTAGCTGGGCCAGGAAATTTAGTAACTACAATACCGGTGAATAAATGGTTTGTAAAAAAAAGGGCAAAAGCTATTGCATTTTCATCCATTGGAATTCCTATAGGTTCTTTAATATTTCTACCCTCCACTCAATTATTTATTGATTCTTTTGGATGGAGAAATGCTTGGATATTGTTATCAATTATTTCAATGATATTGATAATACCTATATCGATATTGTTCTTAAGAAGGCTTCCAGAAGATATAGGTCTACTACCAGATGGCGAAAAAAAAGATTTACAAAAAGATAATAATGATGTTGAGATTTCATGGAAAGTTAATGAATCAATAAAGACCATTGAATTTTGGAAATTACTAATAATGTTTAGTTTTATCAATCTTGCATTAGGTACAATTGCAATCCATAGAATTCCTGATTTTATAGATAGAGGAATAGATGCTAAATTAGTTGCTTTCGCCACTGCATTAGATGCTGTGGCTGCAGGCATTAGTATATTCATAATAGGTAATATACAAAAAAAAATACCGAATAAAATCTTAACCTCCGTAGGTTTTATACTAATTACTATCGCTAGTGTAATAACAATTTATGCTCAGTCATTTTTTCCGGTTCTTATTTCAATGATTATATTTGGATTCGGTATTGGAGGAATGTTATTTTTGAATAACTTTATATGGGCTGATTTTTTTGGAAGAAAATACTTAGGTTCAATCAGAGGCATAGTCATGCCAGTAACATTAATCGTTGGAGGTACAGGAGCGCCACTAGCGGGATATTTTTATGACTATTATGGAACATATGATAATGTCTGGTGGTGTGGTATCATACTAATGTCTATATGTGTAATAATATCAATGACTTTAAAAAAACCTACGAAAAAATAACACAATGAAAAAAAATAAACCGAATATTCTTTTTATATTAACTGACCAACAGAGACGTGATTCAATGAAAGCATATGGAAATAACTGGATTAATACTCCTAATTTAGATAGCCTTTCAGAAAAAAGTTTTGTTTTTGAAAATACTTACGTTACACAACCTGTTTGTACTCCTGCAAGAGCATCAATAATGACGGGTCTTTATCCACAAAAAACTGGCTTGCACAGAAACAATATCCCGCTAGACAAAAATATAGATACTATTGGAGATCTCATTAACGAGGATTATTATAATGCCCACATGGGAAAGTGGCATCTTGGTGATGATATGATAGCTCAACGTGGTTTTGACAAATGGATAGGGGTAGAAGATTTTCAAAGGATAAGGTCAACAAAAAAAGAATATAGGTATGTAGAGTCACCATATAATAATTGGTTAAAAGGTTTTGGAATAAATCCCCCAGAAATTGAAAAAACATATGAAGCATGGGTAGGAAAAGCTAACTTAACAGAAGAACAAACCCAGGCAGGATTTTTGGGACATGAAGCTTCAAAGTTCATTACTGAATTTCCAAAGTCAGCACATAAGGAAAAACCATGGATGCTTTTTGTTAATTTTTTTGAGCCTCATCCGCCATATACGGGGCCATTCAATGGACTTTATGATCCTGATAAAATAGAAGTAGGTCCTTCCTTCAGAAAAAGACCTGATAATGGGTCATTAATCAATAAACTAAGATCCGATTTCTATATGTCTGGTGGTGTAAATCCTCTTGGAGCAGAAGGTGGCGACATACATGACACAACTACTGAAGAAGGTTTCAGGAAATTAAGAGCTCAATATTTTGCAAATGTAACACTTGTAGACAATCAGGTAGGGAAAATTTTAAAAGCAATAGATGAATCAGGCGAATCTGATAACACAATAATAATTTTTACAAGTGAGCATGGGGAGATGGGAGGAGATCATGGAATGCTAGAGAAAAGATCATTGTATGAAGAGTCTTCAAACGTACCATTATTAATACATGTTCCCGAACTAAATAAAAATAAAAAAACTAATGTTAGTGGTTCTATAAGTCAAGTTGACCTTGTACCAACAATTTTAGAACTCACTAGTTCAAAAATTCCAAAAAATCTACATGGTAATTCTTTAGTTCCAGTCCTTAAGGGTGAAACTAATCTAAATAATAATGATGTATTTATTCAATGGAACGGAATGAATGATAGAAATCTTGGAACTCCTGAAATCAATCGCATGATAACAGTTCCTTGGAGAGGTGTAATAACAGGAAATAGATGGAAACTAAACTTATCTCCTGGTGATCAATCTGAATTATATGATCTTAATACTGATCCTTATGAACTTAATAATTTATTTAATCTCTCCGATCAGAAAGACCGCATAAGAGATATGGCTGCAAGAATTCGAGTTTGGCAAGATTTTACTGAAGATGATATGGTTTTACCAACTGTATAAAAAATATGATTAAACTAAAAACCCCCGGATTAAAATCCGGGGGTTTTTGTAGATTAGAAACTGTAAGCGGAGCGGTTTTTTATATTATTGCAGTGCTCCTACCTCTGTAAGTAAGGCAACAGTTCCCTCTATGTCTTTTAGTTCAGCAATGTCAATATCAAACTTCTTAATATCTGCTAAAGGAGTAAGCATTCTATTAGGCTTAGCTCCATCATTAAGTGGATATTCATAAGTTTGAGAAGCAAAGAATTGCTGTCCAACTGGACTTAATAAGAATTTTAGGAACTTTTCAGCATTATCTTTATTGTCTGATTGTTCTAGAACTCCTGCACCTGCAACTAGGACTATTGAACCAGGATCATCAGCTGTTGTGTGGTAATTTCTAGCTCCAAAACCCTCACCATTTTCAGCTATAAATCGATGCAAGTAGTAGTGGTTTACAAAACCAACTTCTATTTCTCCTTTACCAGCAGCTTCTACTGTAGGAGTATTTTTTGCATAGAATTTTGGCTCATTTGCCATAATTCCTTCTAGCCAAGATTTAGTTTTTTCATCACCCCAAGTTAGCCTCATACCAGTTACCATTGCGTGAAAAGAACTATTTGTTGGAGGAAACCCAATTTTTCCTTTCCATTTTGGATCTGTGAAACCTTCAAGAGAAGCAGGTAAGTCTGATGGTGAAACAGCATCTGTGTTATATACAACTACTCTTGCTCTACCAGATGTTCCTACCCATTTATTTTGAGGATCTCTAGCCCATTCAGGTACCAAAGAAGTAACATCGTTAGACAAAGTTGTAAGCATAGCGTCTACTGAACCAAGACCACCAGGATCTTGAGCAAAGAAAACATCTGCAGGAGTCTTGTCACCTTCCTCTAATAAAGTGGAAGCCATAGCTGTTGTTTTACCATAATTAACCTCGACTTCAATTCCGCTCATATCAGAGAACTGATCAATAAGTGGTTGAACAAGAGATTCACCTCTACCAGAGTAGATAACTAATGGTTTATCAGGAGCTTCTTCAGTAGTGCATGCAAATATCATTACACTTACCAAAGTTAGCATCATAAGTAAAATAATTTTTTTCAATTTAAACCTCATATATATTATTTCAACAATAGTATACCAAATTAGTATACAATTATCTAAATTAACAAAATTTATAAAATATGTCAACACAATTGTTTACTAATAAAATCAACAATTATTTATTATTTTTAATTAAATATATAATTTAAGAAATATATATATACAACTTAACGAATAATAAAAATTTATGAAAATCATTGCACATAGAGGGTTCTCCGCATTAAGACCTGAGAATACAATAGCAAGCTTT
>CETH01037017.1_pt1 | contig 73391 bp, 71 predicted proteins | sample 361461 | NCBI WGS metagenome assembly CETH01 (sample SAMEA2622695, study PRJEB7988) | marine metagenome | isolation source: saline water (ENVO:00002010), including | reverse complement strand
AATATGACTTGCCAACAAACCTTGACGGTTACCTTGAGCTTCCAACTGGCGAATCAATAGGAATTGAACGAGCGCACATAGAAGAAGATACAGGAAAAACTACCCACATTGGAACCAGTGGAAGAATCTCCGGGTCCGATTATTCCTTAGTTGACTACAACCGTGCCGGTATACCTCTTATTGAAATCGTAAGTAAGCCAGAAATACGAACTATTGAACAGGCCAAAGCGTACGTTTCTGAACTACGCGGAATCATCCTAGCTTTAGAAATATCTGACGCGAAAATGGAAGAAGGTTCAATACGTGTAGATGCAAACGTTTCAGTACGTGAAATAGGTGAGGATAATCTAAGAACGCGATGTGAGATAAAAAATGTTAACTCACTTAAATCACTAGGTCGAGCAATTGAGTATGAAGCAAATCGACACATCAGCTTATATGGGAATGGGGAATCTCCGAAACAAGAAACCCGTCACTGGGATGAAGATGCAGGAAGAACCCGTTCTGGTCGCTCAAAGGAAGATGCTGAAGATTACCGTTACTTCACTGAACCGGATTTAGTGCCCCTTAATCCAAGCAAAGAAATAATCACTAGAATTGATGAAGAAATGCCCGAATTGCCATCCGAACGAAGGGGAAAACTGGCAAACCTAAATGGAGTAAAATCAAATGATGCGACCCTGCTCGTAGAACGTAACCATGATGCCTTTGCTCTTGACGCTATTAAAAGCGGAGGGGAACCCGAACAAGTAGTGAAACACCTAGTGAATAATCTATCTGATGGTTTAGGGGCGTTAACAACAGAAGCCCTTGCACAATTGGTTCAAATGGAGAACGGGTCAGAAATTACCAGTACACAAGCAAAGAAAATGTTAGGAGAGCTAGTTCAAAAAGGAGGTATTCCCTCAGATTTAGCAGCAGAACTAGGGTTTGAAGCAGTAAGTATAAAAGACTTGGAAAACCTTGTGGACCAACTCATTAAAGAGCACACCGATGAATGGGAACGCTTCTGTTCTGGTGATACAAAAGTGCAAGGTTTCTTTGTTGGGCAAGCGATGAAATTAACATCCGGCCAAGCAGATGGGAAAGCCATAAACCAAATTCTAAACGAACGCTCGACAAGTAAATAAGCATTGCTGATGAATATACGCCTAATGTAAATTTTGAGATACGGTCCAAAGTATGGGAGCACTAAAAGATTTATTTTCAAGTTCTGTAGCCATTACGGAAACTCGTAATACAAAGATTGACGCATCATTTCTTTCACTCGCTGAACGAACCTACTTAGAGAATGTCTCACAAAACCGGAAACGAGAGTTCATTGCAGGACGTTTTTGCGCCCATGAGGCAATGGTGCTCGCAAATATACCTGCGAAGCATATCCAGATAGGGGAAAAGGGGGAGCCAATCTGGCCTTCTAATATTGTGGGTTCCATAACACATTCGCATGGCTATGCTGCTGCTGCAGTTGCAAGAAAATCAGACATCCTTTCTTTAGGTATAGATGCAGAGGTAGACGAACCTTTATCCTCTAAAGTGTTGCGGAGAATAAGCAATGACCAAGAACACCAATGGGCTAAAACCGTTGGTGGCACTCTTGTTCAGCATCCCGGGAAAGTCCTTTTCTCAGCGAAGGAAGCAACATACAAAGCTTGGTATCCAATCACTCACGAATGGCTAGGCTTCAAAGAAGCCCTCATTAATTTTCATGATCAAGGGAATACCTTCACAGTCCATATTCAAAAGAACGGTCCCATTAAAGAAATGCATGGTAAATACATGATCCGTGAAGACGTAATTGTGACAGCTATTGAGGTCCCTTCCCCAAAATCTGAAACTCAGCTGTGAACCCGAAAAGGTACCTTTTTAAAAGCCATGCAAAGGTTTCAATTATATTACCAGCATTGAATGAAGAGAGAAGAATCCCTCCTCTACTGGACGCTTTGCGTTCAATATCCATTATTCCTCAGAAAATCGAACTAATTGTCGTTGACGATGGAAGCACTGACAGTACAAGTACTATCTGTCAGCAAATCATTGATGATTATTTCCCCTTGGGAAAAGTGATAACTAAACCTGAAAGTAGTGGGAAAGGGAGCGCGTTACGAATAGGAGTAGCGGCTGCAAATAGTCCAATAATAATCACAATGGATGCAGATATGGCTACTGAACTATCCGCTTTGGACCCTGCGATGAAGGGACTTCAGAAACATCACATTGTCATAGGGTCACGATCAATTGAAGGGGCACAAACTCAAGGAATCACCACTACAAGAAGATTCGTAACCATTGGACTCTCTTTCATTTTACGATTGCTCTCAAGACATGGGATCTCGGATACCCAATGCGGGTTTAAGGCATACAGAACACCAGTTGCAAAAGTACTCTTTTCATCCTCAAGAGTGAAAGGGTTTGCACAAGACGCAGAAATCTTGGATATGGCATATCGACACAACCTCTCCATTTCAGAGATCCCAGTCCACTGGACATCAGTTCCAGGTTCAAAGGTAAGTCTCATTAGAGATTCGTTAAGTTCACTCTTGGAGCTCATCCGGTACCAGCTAAGAACAGGCAAGATTGGAGATATTATTGGGCTCAGTATTCTTAACAATGGAACTGAAGAGGGGGTAGCTGAAAGTGAAATCCTTAGTTTTTTCCCGCCGGACAGTATCTATATCCGATGCCAATCGGCCACGGAAATTCTGATACCAGGAATATGCCTAGACGAAATGCAGCCAATAGCAGAAGCCTTTCATGAAAAGTACCCTGACTACGAAACCCATATTTGTAGCCGTACTCTCAGCGATTTATCTTCTATAGAAAACTAAAAAAATCCAACAGTTGAAGAGGAAGAGTGTCAGAAGAGTAGCCCGATGGATAGACCCTGCGAGAATGTTTTTGCTCTGCAGACATAATAATGATAGCTTCACTATCATATATGACATTGGTAATGAAAAGCGATGACTAATAACCGTCAGAATGTATCACATTCTCACGCACATACCCTTAGACGCTCTGAGCGGCGTGCATCCGCAGTAGATGCATTTATCGACCTGACATTAGAGGATGGAAATGCTCCCAGCCCAGACGAGGTCGCAAAAAGGGCAGGTGTCTCTATCGCGTCAATGTACCGATATTTTGAGACGCTTGATGAGCTTCGTAATGATGCCATTGCACGCATTACGGAGCGTTTCCCTGAACTAGTCTTCATTCCTGAGATCGGCACCGGCGATCGCAAGCAACGTGTTATTGCATTCACTAAAACTCGCCTCGAACTTCACGAGAAACTCCACCCTCTCCAACTACTTAACAGAAAAAATCTTCAAGGCAACCCTAATAATGCCAAGCAACTTGACTCTGCTCGGTTGATGCTCTGCGACCAGATTCGTGTTCATTTTGATCATGAGCTGCGCACACTCAGCCCGACCGATCGTGAGGATATAGTAGCGTCTATTTCAGTTCTTACTTCGGTGGAGTCTTGGGAGCAGTTTAGACGGACACTGAATCGAACAGTCGAACAAACTCGTAAAGCTTGGAGCAGCGCTATCGAACGCCTGCTACCCGTTATCAGACAGGAGAGAAGTGGTTAAATTACCTCGTCAAGAAAGCAGCTTTAAGGGAACTATTGGAAAGACTCTCAATGATTCAGAGCCATGGTTTGAACTCCCTGAACACCCAGGTATAGACGCCCCAAATATAGTGGTGGTCCTGTTAGATGACACAGGATTCGCACAATTGGGGTGCTATGGATCATCCATTGATACAGAAAATATTGACTCGTTAGCAGCTGACGGGCTTCAGTTCACAAACTTTCATGTTACGCCGCTCTGTTCACCTACCAGAGCTTCACTTCTAACTGGTCGATCTCAGCATGCGGTTGGGATGAGGTCAGTTTCCAACTTCCGCACAGGATTTCCCCACATGCTGGGGCACATAACCAATAAAGCAGCTACTATGGCTGAAATTTTCCAAGCAGAAGGTTACGCGACCTTTTGTGCTGGGAAATGGCATCTAGCGCCGATGGAGAATTGTTCATCTGCTGGCCCATTTGACCAATGGCCCCTTGGAAGAGGATTTGATCGCTTTTATGGTTTTCTAGAGGGAGAAACAGATCAATTCCATCCTGATCTCGTCAGAGACAATCATTCTGTTGAACCTCCAGCTAAACCAGAAGATGGTTATCATCTAAGCGAAGATATTGTTGATAACCTCCTGCGAATGATTTCTGACTCAAAAGGAGTTCGACCTGATCGGCCATTTTTCGCTTATCTTCCATTCGGCGCTACTCATGCTCCCCACCAAGCCCCTCCGGATTATATGAAGAAATATAAAGGACATTTTGATGAGGGATGGGATGTGGTTCGTGAACGCTGGCACCAACGACAGCTAGAACTTGGAGTAATTCCATCTGGTACGCAATTAGCTCCCAGAAATTCCGGAGTCGAGAAGTGGGATGATCTCCCACAGAATCAAAAACTCTTATCTGCACGTCTGCAAGAAGCATTTGCAGCTTTTCTTGATCATACTGATGATCAGATCGGTCGCCTAGTAAGCGGACTGCGTGACGCAGAGGAATTAGATAACACAATCTTCATTCTTCTCTCGGATAATGGGGCTTCTCAAGAAGGTGGTCCTTTTGGGGTTATGCATGAAATGAAGTTTTTCAATGGAATATTGGAAACTCCAGATCAAGCAATCAAGAATATTGATGACATAGGGGGCCCACATAGTCACACCAATTATCCTTGGGGGTGGGCGCAGGCAGGTAACACCCCGTTCAAGTGGTATAAGCAAAATACTCATGAAGGAGGAGTCCACGTTCCCCTGATTATTCATTGGCCGCAAGGAATTGAAGAGAAGAACCGAGGTTCTTTTCGAAACCAATTCGTAAACGTTTCTGATATCGCGCCTACTCTTTTAGAGATATTAAACATCCAAGCACCCGAAACATACAAAGGAGTTCCACAAATTCCGATTTCGGGTCATTCCTTCGCTCATCTACTAGCCAATCCAAACGGGGTTTCTAATAACACGGTTCAATACTTTGAGAACTCGGGAAGCCGGGCACTCATAGCAGGGGATTGGAAAGCTGTTTGTCGCCATCAAACTGGCGCCGACTACGAAACCGAGCAATGGGAATTATACAAACTCACTGATGACTGGTCCGAATGCAACGACCTCGCTGAATCTGAACCAAGTAAATTAGCAGAGTTGCAGAATCTTTGGTGGGAAGAGGCAGAAAAGCATGGTGTCCTCCCACTTGATGACAGAGGATTTGAACTATTTGGAGCGCGATTCAGAGATCAATCTCCGCATCCAATAAGCCGCAAATATGTGTACAGGCCCCCTATGTCTCCGATACCAGGTCAAGCAAGTGCAGCTATTGGTGGAAGAAGCTTTGACTTGACAGCGACAATCACTAGACAAAGAAATGACAATGGTGTCCTCTTTTCGACCGGAACAGAGAATTCCGGCATTTCAATATTTATACAAAATGAGCGCTTAGTTGTAGATTACAACGCCTTTGATGACCATTCGGTTGTAACGTCCAGCATTGAGATTCCAGCCGGATACTCAACGGTTAGCGCTCAATTCCGAAGACTCAAAAAAGGTGGAGAAATCACAATTTATGTCAACGGAGAACCATCTGGGTCCGTGCGAGTTCCCCTGTTTATGCGAATGATATCTTCCGTAGGCTCAAGCATAGGTTACGATCACGGATCAGCTGTCTCACCTCAATACGAGAGCCCGTTTCCTTTCCAGGGGCAGCTTCACCAAATCGAAATTCAACTCGCAGCTAAAAGAGCGCCCGACACAGACAAAGCTCAGGCGCGAGCTGAAAACGCCAGGCAGTAAGTTGTTATCTACACAGGAGGAAATATGATAACCATCACTCTTTTAGGAACTGGATCACCAATACCTGACCCCAACAGAGCTGGACCAGCAACACTCATACAAGCTGGTGAAGAGAACTACTTGGTTGACGCAGGGAGAGGTGTTCTCATGCGATTATCCGCAGCAGGGTGTGGCGCAAATATGCTTAATGGGGTCTTGATCACGCACCTTCATAGCGATCACATAACTGATTTAAATGATGTCATTACATCTGCTTGGATCACTACGTTCGCAGAACAGAAACCTCTTCAAATCATTGGGCCGCCGGGGACAAAAGAGATAGTTGATAGACTTTTGCATTTTCTTAGCTTCGACATTAAGTACCGGATAGATCATCACGAAGATCTTAATGAACCCCCCGCAGTAAATGTGACCGAAATTGAAAGTGGAGTCGTGGAATTAGAAGGTAACGTTAGGATTTCTACCGAACCCACAGACCACCGTCCAGTAGCCCCAACCATTGCATTTAGATTTGACTATGGGAATGATGCTGTTGTCGTCGCAGGAGACACTATCCCATGTGCTGGGCTAGACAAATTGTGTAACGGAGCGAAAGGGCTTGTTCATACCGTTATTCGTAAGGATATTATTGAGAATATTCCCCTCCAACGACTCCAAGATGTTTGCGACTACCATTCCTCAGTTGAAGAAGCCTCTCAAACAGCAGAACGTGCTGGGATAGAAACACTTACGCTAACGCATTACGTACCTGCCTTTCCTTCAGGGCAGGAAGAAGAATGGAGAGAGATCGCAGCTCAGTATTTCTCCGGAACAATTGAACTAGGCGATGACTTACATAGGGTAGAGATAGGGGAGTAAAGGAAGAGAAATGAAGACAATACGAACCCCTGACTATAGATTCGATAATTTGCGAAATTACCCATTCAAACCAAACTATGTTGAAATCAATGATGCTGAAGGTGGCGTTTTGCGCGTCCATTATCTAGACGAGGGTCCAAAAGATAAAGAGCCGATACTGTTACTCCACGGTGAACCATCCTGGAGTTACCTGTACAGACATATGATTCCGATACTTGTAGAAGAAGGCCATCGGGTAGTAGCTCCGGATTTAGTGGGATTCGGTAAGAGCGATAAACCAGTTGAACAAAATGATTACTCTTACAGCAGGCATGTCGAATGGATGAGAGAACTCCTCTTTGATCACTTAGATTTGAAAAATATCACCTTCTTTGGTCAAGATTGGGGTGGATTGATCGGTTTACGACTAGTCGCCCTTAACCCAGAACGTTATACAAGGGTTGTTATCGGAAACACAGGTCTTCCAACTGGAAAAGGAGAAGCGACAGAAGCCTTTATTAGATGGCAAAAATTTTCACAAACAACCCCAGAATTTCCAATAGGAAACATTATTAACGCCGGTTGCGTACGAGAACTTAACCCTGAGGAAATCCACGCATATGATGCGCCTTTTCCCTCCGATGAATACAAAGCGGGAGCAAGAATTTTCCCAACTCTCGTTCCCACAAGGGAAGAAGATCCCGCCGGCAAAGACAATGCTGATGCATGGGGAACACTGAGTGGATTCACCAAACCCTTTCTCCTCACTTTTAGCGATAGTGACCCGATATCCGAAGGCGGAGATGTCGTATTCCGCGCGAAAGTCCCTGGCAGTAACAAACAGAATCACGTAACAATACAATCAGCTGGGCATTTCCTGCAAGAAGATAAAGGACCAGAACTTGCCGAAATTATTAACGAATTTATTACCAACACATAAAACCTGAAAGCGAAACAACTATGGCATCACCAAAATACGGAAAAATTGATTATGATTACGCCCTGCAGCTAGCCACCACAACAGAAGATAAAGATGGGCCTATCTGGATGGTCAATCTCATGAGTTATCATGACATAGCTCAGTACGGAGATGGGAATAAAACAAAAATAACAGGTCGAGAAGCTGATGATCTTTACTCACCGCTAGAGCCTCTTAAAGCGATAGGAGCGGAGCCGGTTTATTTCGGTGAAGTTGAGAACAAACTTCTTGGTGACCAGCGAGATTGGGACCGGATAGCGGTTGTGAAATACCCAACAAGGAAATCATTCATTGAGATGCAAGAAAGAAAAGACTTTCAGGCTAAACACGTACATAAAGAGGCGGGGATGAAAGAAACAATTGTTATGGGTTGTTTGCCCATGGATTTCCCGATCCCACAAAGTGCCCTCCCTGATTGGGAGGAGGTTGAATATCCCTCAAGCAGTAAAGACGGTCCGATAGTGGCCCTACATGTCGTGAAATTTAGGAATCGTACTGAATTAGGCGAAACTCCGGAAAAAATGGCCGAATATACCTCGAAAGCAGCCACTATCGGTATCAAGCAAGGTGTTCGTATTTCTGGTTGGTTCGGTGTAGAAGGTACAATTGTCGGTGATGGTAGAGAATGGGATCAAGTCCGATTTAATGCTTTTCCAAGTAAAGCAGCTTTCATGGCAGTAATCCAAGATCCCGAAAGACTAGAAGCGCAAAAAGCACACCGAGAGGAAGCAATCATAGACACATATACGTTGATAGTTCGAACAAAATTCGACCGGATCAAAGAATCAATAGAACAACAATAAACGAATAACAAATCTTTCACTTCGATCCAATTCACTATCTATCTAATTCGTAAGTAGACAGAAGAATCCTGTCACAAGCCCATAGAGTGAGCAGATCCGAGTCTACTCAGCTATCGGTGACGCAACCATTAGATGCATCTTCAACGAGACGGATGTACTTCCATAAGGTGCCTGAGGTAGCTTTGAATGGTGGCGCCACCCATTGCTCAGCACGGGCAGCGAGTTCGCTATCGCTAACTTGCACAGTTATTTCATGACTCTCATCGTCGATTGTTATGACATCCCCGTCATGAACCAGAGCAATAGGGCCACCCTCTTGCGCTTCCGGAACGACGTGTCCAACTATAAAACCATGGCTACCGCCAGAGAAACGCCCATCAGTAATCAAAGCAACATCGTCAATGAAGCCAGCACCCGCAAGAGCGCTGGTGGGTGTAAGCATCTCGGGCATTCCTGGTCCACCTTTGGGGCCCTCGTAACGAATCACGATTACATCACCGGATTGGATCCGACCTTGTTCAAGTCCAGCGATCATATCCTCTTCAGAGTCGAAAACACGTGCCGGTCCTGTGAAGGTTAGGCCTTGTTTTCCGGTGATCTTTCCTACTGAACCTCCAGGCGCAAGGTTACCGCGCAATATGGAAATATGACCTCTTGATTTTACTGCAGTATCGAGTGATGAAATAACGTCTTGGTCTTTGAGAAGTAGAGGAACTTCAGACAGGTTCTCGCCCAATGTTTTTCCTGTTACTGTCATCTGGTCACCATCAAGCATCCCCTCATCAAGAAGGTACCGCATAACACCGGGAACACCACCAACATCATGGAGGTCCTCCATCACATACTGACCTGAAGGTTTAAGATCAGCAAGCAGTGGGACTCGTGAACTTGTCGCGAGCCAATCGTCAAGGCTGAGATCTAATTCAAAGGCACGGGCCATCGCTATCATGTGCAATACAGCATTGGTTGATCCCCCGAGTGCCATGGTCACCACCATTGCGTTCTCAAGAGATTCGCGAGTTACTATTCTGCGAGGAGTCAAACCTTCTGACAGAAGCATTTCCATCATTGCTCCGGCAGTCACACATTCTTCAATTTTTGCTGGATCCTCAGCAGGGGTGCATGACGAGTATGGAAGGCTTAAACCCATCGCTTCGATAGCTGTAGCCATTGTGTTTGCGGTGTACATTCCTCCACATGCCCCAGCTCCCGGAATTGCGCATGACACAATGGTCTGTCGTTCCTCTTCGGTAATTGTTCCTGCTAGGAATTGCCCGTAGCTTTGGAATGCAGAAACAACATCAAGTTTCTCTTCAACGCCTCCTATCGTGCCACAGCCTGCACGGATTGTGCCACCGTAGACCATGATCGCCGGCCGGTCTAAACGCCCCATAGCGATAACACAGCCAGGCATATTTTTATCACATCCAGGAAGAGTCACGAGCCCGTCGTACCACTGCGCTGCCATTACAGTTTCTATCGAATCCGCAATGAGGTCGCGACTTTGTAGCGAATAAGACATGCCGTCGGTTCCCATAGAGATGCCGTCAGAGACACCTATGGTGTTGAATCGCATACCAACAAGACCTGAGTCAATAACGCCTCGTTTAACGTGGCTACCAAGGCCGTCAAGGTGCATATTGCAAGGGTTGCCTTCATACCAGCATGCTGCAATGCCTACCTGAGCCTGATTAAGGTCAGAATGGGTAAGGCCAGTCGCTAAAAGCATTGCTTGAGAGGCACCTTGGCTCTTCGGCTGAGTGATTCGTGACGAGTAGATATTCATCTGTGCTGGTTGTTCATTCATCAGGCCCCCTTGTCCATATATTCCTTTCTTGATACGGCAGGTTACCAGACTTTGGGTACTTTAAATTGTGAAACTCTGAAAAGAGTTGACTTAACTGGTCTGCAAAGGAATACTGAAACCTAGTTGATACCCCAAAAGCCCCGATCTTTGCCCATTGCATAGGCCTCCTTCGTCATCCACTCAATTTTCCCACGTCTAACCTGAGACGAAGATACAGAGCTGATCTCGTCGGGGACCGTTAAAAGAATCTCCTGAGGAACTTCAATATTATTGCGTGGAGCGACTGCCAATTTAGGTAAACGGCGCAAACATTCCGCCATATGCATTTGGTCTCTATAGAAAGATAAATCATGCAATTGCGCCCATTTGTCTGCGCCAAGAATTACCAAATCATACCCTTCGGCAATATCAGCAATAAGCTGTTTTCGAGTTTCCAGCACACTGGCCTCAGGAATCTGACTTAAAGACCTCTCCAAAATTTCTACTCGGTCAGCGACCGAAGGAACGGCTAATTTCTCCTTTCCTAATGCAACTGTAGAAATAGCGAGATGCATTTCACGAATGCCAAAGCGCTCAATTGCGGAATTTACAATCGCAATGTGTCCTATCGTCGGGGGATTAAACGAACCAGGATATACGGCTCTCATTCCGAGGCCCCATCAGTTACAGTTTGGCCTTTAAATGCTTGGTATACGACAAGTAGTGCTATCAACAGAACAGCTGTCATAACAAAAGCTACAGGCACAATCCCTGAACTCTCATAAACTCTAGATCCAAAAATCGCCCCAAATAATCTTCCCAATGCCCAACCAGCATAGATGAAGCCCATCATTGCACCCCGTGCAGACTTATCCAGTTCAGTACAGGTTGAAAGCATAGATACTATTACCGATTCTGTACAAATGAACCAAAGCGAGATGAGGAGTAAAGCTAACCAAAGAGAAGAACTTCCCAAAGGAAGGATAATAGATAACGGTAATGACAGCATAAGTGCATATTTCACCACGACAACTTTGCCAATTTTGTCACCAATTAATGCAACTCCTCCAGAGCCAACTAATTCAGCTAAGCCAATAATCACCGCTACGAAACCAAGGCCAGATGTTGAGACATTGTGCTCGTCTTCAAGAAAGGTAGCAAAGGTTACCAACATCATCATGTGCCCCGCACCCAGGGCGATCATCGCACAAATCACTTTTTTTGCGGTGAAGCTAAGATTAGACCGTTCCTCATATGAACTTATAGGTGGGTTTGCAGGGAGTCGGTGGTTAAAAATAATTCCGACAATCACACAAAGAATCGAAATCACGATGAATGGTGTTCGCCACGTTCCAGCCCGTATAAGAATAGAAGCTATTGGCATTCCAATGACAAAGGACAGAGCCCACGTTGTTTCTATCATCCCTATAGCTCGAGATCTGAGAGCATAGGGAACCGATGCACCGGCCCAGGCACTGGAGCCTATATCAAATGAATTTTTAGAAATTGCTGTCAAAACTAATGCGAAAACAAAAAGTATGAGCCCAGAGCTAGCTCCCTGCAGCGCGGCAGCCATTCCAAGTCCAAGAGCCCCTACCACCATGGCTTGATTCGTGCCACGCTTATCTATTACTTTTCCTAGAAGTGGGCTCGACATCTCAACGAGGTCACGCATCGCAAGTGCCGTTCCCAATGTTCCAGTCGTTACTCCTAACCCTCGAGATATTGTTGGCAAGAAAGGGAAAACCAGTCGATATGCCACGTTTGAGATGAATCTTCCAAACGTAATCAGGAATAAGCCTGAAGGTAAATCTCTTGAAAATCTTCTAAAGTCAGCTTTTTCTTTCATTTTGCTCCCACAAGGAGAGGCTATGCCCTGAAAACCAAACGAACTACATAAAAGTCAAGGAATTATTACTTTTATAGAATATGGCGATTTCATGCGTGTACTGACAAACAAATGGATACCGTAAAGGGGTCAGTAATCAATCGTTTTGAGGAAGCGGTATGAAAACTAATGGCGGAAAAGCCTTAATGAAAAGCCTTGAAGCTCAAGGAGTAGAAATAGTTTTTGGTCTACCTGGAGGCGCAATCCTGCCAGCATATGACCCACTTATTGATTCATCAATTCGTCACGTTCTTGTACGTCATGAACAAGGTGCTGGCCACATGGCAGAAGGTTACGCTCATGCGACAGGTTTGCCAGGTGTTGCGATAGTTACAAGTGGACCGGCTGCAACGAATATGGTTACACCTCTAGCAGATGCAATGCTTGACTCTGTCCCACTTGTTTGTATAACCGGACAAGTCGCAAGCGGCGCTATTGGATCAGATGCCTTTCAGGAATGCGATACCACTGGGATCACAATGGCCGTCACCAAACACAACTTTCTAGTAGCAGAGGCCTCGGAGATACCTCAAGTAATTCATGACGCTTTCCACATAGCGACCACAGGCAGACCAGGGCCGGTACTTGTTGACATCCCAAAGGATCTCGTGGACGCTAATAATCCGGTATCGCACTTTGATGACTACGAACCTTCCGGACATGACCTTCCTGGGTATAGCCCAATTCAGAAACCAGATCATGCTTCAGTACTAGAAGCCGCAGAACTAATTTTCCAATCAGATCGACCAATAATTTATAGTGGTGGGGGGATTCTAAAAGCACGTGCTGCTGAACAGCTACGAGAACTCGCAGAATTGCTTGACATCCACGTCGTGACGACGTTAATGAATAGGGGAGGCTTTCCGGATGATCATCCCCTTGCATTAGGAATGCCCGGCATGCACGGCAATTACACTGCGGTGACAGCAATACAAGAATCAGATCTTTTGATCACGCTCGGAGCACGGTTTGATGACAGAGTTACGGGTAAAGTCGACGAGTTTGCCCCAAATGCTAAAGTCATTCATGCCGATATCGATCCAGCAGAGTTTAATAAGGTTCGCTCAGCTAACGTATCAATACAGGGTGATGTAGGCCAAACAATCACTGAACTTATCAAAGCATTGAAACAGCTATCCGAAACTAAAGATCATCCCGATCGGTCAGCATGGAAGTCCCAGATTAGTGGATGGAAAGAACGTTTCCCGTTAGTGTATGACGATTGGCAACAAGGGGAAGGTCTCAAACCCCAATATGTCATCGAACAATTACGTGATAATACACCTGATGACACAATCGTTGCCTCAGGAGTGGGGCAACATCAAATGTGGGCTAGCCAATTCTGGAAGTTCAATCACCCATACACCTGGATTAACTCAGGTGGTTTGGGAACAATGGGATTTGCAGTTCCTGCCGCAATCGGAGCAAAAGCAGGAAAACCTGACCGAATGGTTTGGGCGATAGATGGCGATGGTTGTTTTCAGATGACAAATCAAGAGCTTGTAACTGCAAGGCTTGAAAATTTTCCAGTGAAAATAGCAGTGCTGAATAATGGATATTTAGGAATGGTCCGTCAATGGCAAGAACTATTTTATGATGAACGTTATAGCGAAGTTCATCTCCAACCTGATTTGCCTGACTACAAGAAACTCGCTGAAGCAATGGGATGTGTTGGTATTCGAGTTGAATCACCCGAGGAAGTAAAACCTGCGATTGATCAAGCGAATGAAATCAATGACCGGCCAGTCGTTATTGATTTCAGAACCGAAGCAAGCGAGAACGTCTACCCGATGGTGCCTGCAGGCAAGTCAAATAGTGATGTGATCGTTCATCCCTCACAAGGAAATGATTGATTATGGCAGAACAATTCCACACCCTTGTCGTCCGTGTTGAGAATAAGCCAGGGGTCCTCGCTAGAGTTTCAGGCTTATTTGCACGAAGAGGATTTAATATTCAATCACTAGCAGTAGCCCCTACTGATAACGAACTTTTCAGCCGCCTCACCATTGTCGTAGATGCAGAATCAGCACCTATGGAACAAATCGTTAAGCAACTAGACAAATTAATCAACGTGGTGAGAATTCAAGAACTATCTCCCAATGACTCTGTGAGCCGTGAACTAATTCTGGCAACTGTGAACCTATCTGAAGGCACCGAAGATAACATCATGCGTGAAATAGAGTCTTTCGACGCTAATGTGCTTAGTGTCGGAGATAAAAAAATCATGGTGTCGCTCTCTGGCCACCCCGACGTTATTAATGAATTCGAAACAGTTCTTGAAAAGTATGGAATAGTTGAAGTGCAAAGAACCGGAATAGTGGCTCTTGCGACAATCGCACAATAAGTAACTAAAAGAGTAAATAAAGGAAATAAGGAGAAAAAGTGGCAAACATATATTACGAAGCGGATGCGGACAGAACACAAATTGACAGTAAAAGAGTCGCAGTGCTTGGCTATGGATCGCAAGGCCATGCTCACGCCTTAAACCTAAAGGAATCAGGGATAGAGGTCGTAGTAGGGCTACGCCAAGAATCGGGATCAGTTGCTAAAGCCCAAGAAGCTGGACTCACAGTAATGAGTATTGATGAAGCATCAAAGTGGGCGAATGTAATAATGATTCTCCTTCCTGACACTGAACAAGCGGAAATATATGACAGTCATATTGGCCCCAATATGGATTCGGGAGATACGTTAATGTTTAGTCACGGGTTCAATATTCGATTTGATCTGATTACCCCACCTAATGACGTGGATGTTGTTATGGTGGCCCCTAAAGGACCAGGGCACCTCGTAAGAAGAACCTATCTAGAGGGTGGCGGGGTTCCATGCCTTATCGCAGTTGAGAATGATGCATCAGGAAACGCAAAAGAATTTGCTTTGGCTTACGCAGATGCAATAGGGGGAGCTCGAGCAGGTGTAATTGAAACAACGTTTACTGAAGAATGCGAGACTGACCTTTTTGGAGAACAAGTAGTTCTGTGCGGAGGTCTCACTGAATTAGTCAGGAGTGGCTTTGATACTCTCGTGTCAGCTGGCTACCAGCCAGAAATAGCGTATTTCGAATGCCTACACGAACTGAAACTCATAGTTGACCTAATGTATGAAGAAGGCATAGCAGGAATGCGATATAGCATTTCAGATACGGCAGAATACGGCGACCTTACTCGCGGACCAAGAGTTGTTGACGACCACGTTCGTGAGACAATGCAGACTATCTTAGATGAAATCCAGTCAGGAAAATTCGCTGAAGAGTGGGTTGCTGAATCAAAAACTGGACGCAAGAATTTCCTTGACCTTGAAGCTGCTGGCCAAAATCTAGCGATTGAAACAATTGGGAAAGAACTTCGCGCCATGATGCCATGGATCTCATCCGGTAAGCAGAGCGTCAAAGATACAAGTGGCGGGCAAGGGTAAAATCTTTCAAAAATCTCCATAGAGGTTGCATAATTGCTTAAATTCTGATTCAATCAAAGGGACATTAAGAGAGGTCCATTAATGGGCCCGGCAACCTAGGACGGACACCCAAGGTGCTTCCCAGAAATGGGGATGTGGTACGAAAGTACAAGTAATTGTCCGAATGGATCAATTCACATCGAGCAGTCAAGCAAACGGGTTCCTTCCAAATTTACTAGGAAGGTAACAATGAGTAATTGGCAATTTGAAACACAGCAAATCCATGCTGGTCAAGAACCGGATGCAGCTACAAATTCAAGGGCTGTTCCGATTTATCAAACCACATCTTTTACATTTAACAACACTGATCATGCAGCGAACTTGTTCGCTCTGGCCGAAATGGGGAACATTTATACCCGTATTATGAACCCCACGCAAGGCGTCTTTGAAGCAAGAGTTTCAGCTCTTGAGGGTGGAACAGAAACGGCCGTTGGCATACCTGGTGCACTAGCATTAGCGTCGGGTCAAGCTGCAGAAACTTTAGGAATTCTAACGATTCTTGAATCAGGTGACCATATGGTCTCTGGAGCCTCATTGTATGGTGGGACATATAATCTATTCCATTACACACTACCGAAATTAGGTATCGAGGTTACCTTTGTAGAAGACCCCGATGATTTAGAACAATGGCAAGCAGCTGTAAGGGATAACACGAAGCTCTTTTACGGAGAAATGAATCCAAACCCGAAAAATAACTGGTTAGACGTAAAAGGCGTTAGCGAGGTTGCCCACAATAATAGTGTTCCACTGATGGTGGATAATACAGCAGCTACACCATACCTGGTCAGACCCCTTGAACATGGTGCGGACATAGTTGTTCACTCAGCGACAAAATACATTGGTGGGCATGGAACATCAATAGGAGGTGTGTTAGTTGACGGCGGAAGCTTTGATTGGGGCGAAAGTGGTAAATTTCCAAACATGACCGAACCGGATCCAAGCTACGGAGGTCTAGCATATTGGCCGGCTCTGGGTCACGGATCATATATCATCAAGGCCCGTGTGCAAATGCTCCGTGACTTAGGCGCATCAACCACACCCTTCAACGCCTTCATGTTCTTGCAGGGGTTGGAAACTTTAAGCTTAAGAATGGAACGCCATTGTAGCAATGCACTCGCTGTGGCAGAGTATCTTGAAAATCATGACCAAGTTGAATCTGTTGCTTATGCAGGACTAGAAAGTAGCCCATGGCATACAAGAGCCAAAGAACTAACAGGGGGCAAAGGCTTCGGCGCTATACCTGCCTTCAACATAAAGGGGGGCTTAGAGTCAGGGAAAAAATTCGTTGAAGGCTTAGAGCTTCACAGTCATGTAGCGAATATCGGAGATGTAAGAAGTCTGGTTATTCATCCAGCCTCAACAACTCACAGTCAGCTTACTCCAGAGGAGCAAGCAGATACTGGCGTGTATCCCGGCCTAATTCGACTGTCAGTTGGTATCGAACACATCGACGATATTATTGCTGACCTTGATAAAGGATTTGCAGCAGCATTATGAGAAGAATACTTGGTGGCTTCGGCTGTCAAGTATTTAGGTCAGTAGGTCGAGAATTTCTAACTACCACTAGCCCTACATAGCAGAGACACGCCAATGACGTGAGGGTAATTGTGTCGGATGCTCCCAGATCAAAACCAGTTGAGCTGGCAAGTAAACCCATTAGTAAGGTGCCAATAGGCACCAGTCCAGCCCAAGCAATATTGAACAGGGACATAACTCGACCTCTAAACTCTTCTGATACAAGTTCTTGAATCACAACCTGAAGGGTCGTGAACGAAGCGATATAGAAGAAGCCCACTAAGATCTGGACAACTATTGCTATCTCAAAATTGGTGACATAAGAAAAACCAAACAGTAGCAAGCAATAGGGCACCGCAAGCGAAGACCCGCGTTTCAAAGTTGACGAAGCCGTAAAACTTCCAGCAGCTAAAGCTCCAATCAGTGCACCAAATCCTGTAGCCGCTCCCAACCAAGCGAAATAGCTACTCGGTTTACCTAAACTATTCTCTGTGAAGGAAGGCGTTAGAGCAACATGTGAGACTCCAAAAATACTTATAAAGCCCACCAGTAATAGAGCCTGCCATGCATCTCTTCGCTCTCGAGCATGATTAATTCCATCTAGGAGACCTTGTTTGACTGCCACTTGCTCTGTCTCGAGTTCATATGGAAGGAGTGTGATCCCAGCGGCAATGATCAAAGCAAGTGCAAGTCCAATGCTATATAAAGACCACGAAATCTCATATAAATTGCTACTTACCAAAGGTGCACAAAGAGCAGGGCCCATAACCCTGCTGGCATTTGAAGACATAGCTTGCAAGGAAATAGCGCTTGCTAGGTCTTCTGGAGGAACAGTATTCGCAGTTACTGCCTGAACGACAGGGCTCAAAACAGCCATAACAAGACCAATGAGAAATGAAGTCAAAAGTAAGATAGTAGGCGAAATTGCGTCAACTGCAACTAAGAAAACCTGAATACCTGAAACAACAATTAGAGCTGCATAAGAACTAAGAAGTAGCTTCTTGCGATCAAGGCGATCAGCAAGAAGCCCGCCCAATGGCCCAAAGAAGAGAACAGGAAGAAAAGTCACCACGAAAAGCATTGAAACCCACAATTCGTCCTTTGTGAGATCAGACATAAGTGCCTGATACGAAATGTGCGAAAACCAAAATCCTACCTGTGCGGCAATAGACCCTACGTAAAATTTGCGAAACTCGCGATGAGAGAAAGCACGAAATGCGGTCAATTTCGTATTATCTTCAAGGAATGACACCCTCTAACACTAGTGAAACATTTGGATAATTATGCCCCTAATGGTTGAAAAGCGTTTTGAACTCTTCATCTAGATTTAGAAGCGACATCGTTCTTGTCAATTAGGGTATTAGTCTTAGAGTGTGAATCTTCAATGGGTCCTACCTCGATCGCTGCTTTTTTTGTTGCCTCTTGTACTGCTGGCATCATGCTCGGATCCAGTGATACCTCTTGCAGAACTCCCACCCGAGCCACCCCCTCTTGAATCACAACCACCACCAGTTATGAGTGATGATATGAATCAACTTACGCAAGAAATGGAATCCGGATTAACGGATACAACTATTCGCATAGCAGTCATTGCAGATGGTCCAAATGAATATCTCAACGACTCAGAGGGCTTAAGCGTTTGGCAATCAGTAGAAGCCTGGGCCGAATCAGTAAACCGATCAACTAAATTAGCGGGAAGAGAAATAATAGTTGAAAGAGTAGATTCTGCCACCTTTCGCCACGTTGAGGCAATCAATGCTGTTTGCGAAGGGAATTACTTCGCGCTAGTCGGCTCATTTGCGGTAAATGACTCCGATGGGTTAAATTTACTGCAATCTCCAGAATGCTTACTGCCTGATTTCCCAGCCGCGACATTTTCACTGCGGAGGCTTTACTCAGGACAAACCTATCAGTCCAACCCAATTGCAGGAGTTACTAGTAATGCGGGTTGGGCATCATATTTTGCGCAAAGCAACCCTTCAGAAATTGAAAGTGTAGCCACCCTTCTTCCGGAACTACCTTCGATTGTTCTTGCCGGTGAGAGGTTGTTAGAATCAGCCACTTCTCAGGGACTCAAATTTTCGCATAGCCCCGTATATCGAATCGAAAGCGACTTCCAGTCTGAAGCCGAAGCTTTGCTCCAAACAGAAAGCGATTCTCTTGTTTGGGTTACAAGTGGAAGAGAGCTGATACGATTTTTGGATGCTTTGAAAGATATCGACCCTGAAAAGTCTTTCCGCTTTATCAGTTGCGGGCAAAAGTGTTATAACCCAGATTGGGTAGCATCTGCAGGTGAATCAGGTCAAGGAGTCTCAGTTTGGTTGCCGCACCTCCCAATAGAGGAAGCCGAATTAAACGATGAATTATTAAGATACCTATTTTTTATGAGCGTGGCTCACGGATCTGACTCCAAACCCACAGCCGCCGGTATAGCGGCTTGGAGCGCCGCCCTGCTATTCGAAGAAGCGGTCTCTCGGTCAGTTGGAACGAACTCTGCGTCATACAAACCTGAAACTCTCAGCCAAGAGGGTGTCCTTGTAGCTGCAAAAAGTATTACTTTCTGGGATGCACGCGGGCTTCACGGGATTTCTAACCCCGCTGATGTCATTCCATCCTCATGTTTTGTAATCATGACTTTTGATGATGGCCTATGGGAAAGAGAGTTTCCTCTTCGCCCAGGGGAATTAAGTTGTGAAGATGAGAGTCTCGTAGAGTTGAAAGCAACTACCAACCTGGAAGAGGTTGAAGAGGAATTAGAGAGCCCCGAGTGAACCTGTATGGGGGCTAGCCGAATTTGGGTGCCGCAAAAGCAGGAATTCCCGTGTCTTCACCATTGAATAGTTCATCCTTAAGCTCACCAATCTGGCTGATAGATAGTTTTTGGGCGTCTAGTTTAATGTGATTAATATGTGACCAGCTCCGCATCCACCAGACACCACTACCACCGACAATGAATGCTTGCCCATTTACGTCCTGCGCCTCATCTGTGCATAGCCAAGCTACAAAGGGAGAAACATTAGCAGGGTGATAGACATCAAATTGATCAGTGCTTTCTGGTGCAGCCATTGACTGTATGTAATCAGTTAGTCCTGTTCGCGCTCGCGGAGCAACAACATTAGTCGTGACACCATACTTTGATAACTCTCTTCCAAGCGTCAGAGAAAGAGTAAGTATTCCTCCCTTAGCAGATGCGTAATTTGATTGAGCTGGGCCACCAAATAGTCCTGATTCACTTGTAGTGTGGACCATTCTTCGAGCTGAGTCCTTTCCCGCCTTAGATTGATTTCTCCAGTAGATAGCAGCTGCACGAGCGCAAACAAAGTGCCCCTTTAAATGAACGGCAATGACTTCATCAAATTCCTGTTCGCTCATTGAGAAGCTCATAGCATCTCGCAGTATTCCAGCGTTATTGATTAAAATATGAAGATCGCCAAAAGTTTCAAGTGCCGTTGTGACTAAATCCTCTCCAGTGTTCCAGTCTGAAACGCTTCCGAAATGAGAAACAGCTTCCCCACCCTTTGCTTTTATGCTAGCAACTGTCTCATCAGCGGCCTCTCCAATATCATTCACGACGACTTGAGCCCCTTCCGAAGCAAGTAACAAGGCGTGTTCTCTCCCCACCCCGCTGCCTGCTCCCGTTACAACAGCTACTTTATTATCTAATCGTCCCACCTTGACTCCTTATTATTTTAAGAGATCCAATCACATGGTTTAGCTGAAGCTCACAGTCTTTCAATTAACATTGCCATGCCTTGCCCACCGCCAACGCACATCGTTTCTAAACCAAATTGCTTGTCAGCATCGTGCAAACTATTAATCAATGTGGTCATGATTCTAGATCCGGTCATGCCGAAAGGATGCCCTAAAGCAATTGCTCCACCATTTATATTCAGTTGTTCGTCAATATTGATACCTAAGGCATCAGCAGATCCGAGTACTTGCACTGCGAATGCTTCATTGATCTCAACTAGGTCAATGTCGCTCATTTGCATTCCGGCTCGGTCTAGCACTTGTCTGCACGCATCGATAGGTCCAAGGCCCATGATTTCAGGATTTAAAGCCGAAACTCCACTTGCAACTATTCGCGCCAAAGGTTGTAGACCAAGCTCCTTGGCCCGAGTGTCGCTCATCACCACAACTGCTGCAGCGCCGTCGTTAAGGGGACAAGCATTGCCGGCAGTTATTGTTCCACCCGGACGGAATACAGGGTTCAGCTGTGAAACGCCCTCAAGAGTTGTTCCTTCCCTGATACCATCATCCTTTGATACAACAGATCCATCTGGAAGCGTGTATGGAGTGATCTCCTGTTCAAAAAAGCCCCGCTTCATAGCTGCCTCAGCGAGATTCTGCGAGCGAACACCAAACTCATCTTGCCTTTCTCTTGATATACCTAAATGCTCTGCGACATTCTCAGCTGTTTGGCCCATAGCTATATAGACATCAGGTAATCCGTTAGGAGCTTCCCAGTTGCCTTGTTCACCTGATGTTCTTTCAGCACTTCTTTGTTCGGCATCAGCAAATAATTCATTGTGTGGCCCAGTGTCTGCGGCGCCATTCATGTATCTGCTCACAGTTTCAACACCTCCTGCAACGAAACAGTCTCCTTCGCCTGCTTTTATGGCGTGGGCGGCCATCCGTATTGTCTGTAATGATGATGAACAGTATCGGTTTACTGTGACTCCAGGGACTTCCATTTCATTCATGACAGCGATAATTCGGCCGATATTAAAGCCTCCTTCGCCACCGGGCTGTCCAATGCCCCAGATAATGTCTTCAACTTCAGCTGGGTCAAGTCCGTCTACTTTACTGAGCACATCTTTGACGATAAACGCTGACATATCGTCTGGTCTTGCGTCAACGAGGCTTCCTTTAGAAGCTCGGCCTATGGGTGTTCGTGATGTTGCTACAATAACTGGTTCTGCCATGTTAACTCCTCATATGTATTAGTCAGAGGCTACTCGGAGATAAGGGGCAATGTGAAAGCGGAAATCAAGAAATCAAACCATTGAAGGGTTTGATGTGTGCGTACCTGACCTGAGAACAGAACCCGGACGACTACTTGTAAATTCACCGCTACTTACTATCTCTTCACCATTACAGAAGACATGCTCAACTCCATCAGCTCCTGCAAATAGTCTAGGAGCTTCTAAAGGAAGGTCATTAACGATAGAAGTAGGTTGTGAACCTATCGTGTTCTCATCAATGACAATAACGTCCGCATAATTCCCTTGCTTTATTGCGCCTCTACCTACAAGGCCATAAAGATTCGCAGGAACCTCAGTGAGCATATGAACTGCTTCTTCCAATTCCAATAATGCCCTTTTTCTAACTGCCTCGCCAAGCATATAAGTTGTGTAATTTGAAGACAGGAATAAATCTAAATGGGCTCCAGCATCAGATGCTCCGATAATTGCTCTAGAGTCCCGCCAAACCTCTACTCTCGCTTCCCAATCAGCATTTGGTTCGTCAGCTACAGGATTACCGAAAGAAGTTTCTAACTCGTCAGCAATAGCAATATCAACAAGAGTATCCCATGGGCTCTTTCCAACTTCCTCGGAGATTTCATAAATTGTTTTACCGATGTATCCCTCATTTTCTGGCGCCTTTGTGTGGAAAATAGTCTTGGCTCCCCAGTGTGCAACATTCCGAAGAGGGCCATCTTGTTGAGCAAAATCGTCAAGTTCTTTACGTGCGTCTTCGTCGCTGAGTATTTGCATCTTCTCTTTCCGACTTTTAAGAATGAAGTTCTCCCACTCAGGAAGAGCATCAAGTACAAATCCACCCAAGAAATTTAGGTGCAAGCCAAGTGTCATCGGTACTGTTAGCGCAATGACCTTTCCACCTTTCGAAGCGGCAATATCGCCTGCTTCCAATTTTTTCTTGCCTTCCTCAAGTGTTCTCGCATTTATATTCAAGACATTCCAGTTGAGAGGACTGTTAGCAGCAACGGACATGTCGGCCATTAAGTCCATTGCCCACTGCTCAAAGGGTCCTAGGGCAGGAATGAATTCTATTGATGTTCCATCAAAATCAGAAAGTACTTCGCACAACGCGATTAGTTCACTTCTATTTGCATACCTACTCGGCACCATATTGCCAAATGGATCATTATGTGTTCTCGACCATGACGATGAAAATCCTAATCCGCCAGCTTCCAGCCCCAAGCGAAGTAACTCCTGCATTGCCGATAATTCGTCGTCAGTAGCTTCACGCTCTGTAGCGGCAGCTCCCATTACGACTCTCCTAAGAGCACTATGACCCACTTTAAAACCAGCATTAATCGATAAGTCACCCCCCATTGAGTCAAAATATTCTGAAGTTGATTTCCAATTCCAAGGGACTCCCTCCTGAAGACATTCAAGAGGAATGCCCTCTACACGTGAAAGCATCTTCATTAAATAATCTCCAACGTCAGGGTCATCACTGAGAGGGGCAATAGTGAAACCACAATTCCCACCTACAACTGTGGTCACTCCGTGAAGCGGAGAAGGAGATAACGTCCCATCCCAAAATACTTGAGCATCCAGATGGGTATGAACGTCAACGAAGCCAGGGCAAACAACTTTTCCAGATGTGTCAATAACAGACTTCGATTCCGATGATGATAAATCTTCAATCGCAGTTATTTTGTCGCCAATGATGCCAACATCGCTTTTGAATCGCGTCTTTCCAGTCCCGTCAATGACTTCTCCACCTTTAAGGATCACATCAAACATTGCTACCTTCCCTTCTCAGAGATACGTTAGTGGATATACCCCTTATTTCACAATGGACATAATATGAAACAGGGATAATGACGAGGAGATGTTATGGCGAATATAGATCAAGATTATGAATGGAAACTGCTCGTAGGAGGTGAAGAGATCTCTACCAGTGCCCACTATGACATTATCGATCCAAACACAACAGAAATTGTGGGGAAAGCTCCTGAGGCCACAGTTCAACAAACTCTTCAAGCAGCTGTAGCAGCGAAGGAGGCACTACCTAAATGGAAAGCGCTCACAATGGATGAACGCTGCTCTTATATCGCAAAAGCAGCGGATGCACTTGAAGTAGCAAGCGCTGAATGGGTTGATCTCGTGCAAGCCGAAACAGGCGCAACGATGCGAATAGCAAAAACCATGCAAGTTGCAGGCGCTTTTATAGACAGATTCCGATATTACTCAAAATCTTTTGAAATGAATCAACCTCTCACTCCAGTTTATTCAGCTGCTAGCGCTCTGGCTCCTGAGTCTTTAATTACAGGTAATGTGATTCGGCAACCAGCCGGAGTCGTAGCATGCATCACCCCTTACAATTTTCCCTTGGTGAACGTAGCAGGCAAGATAGCTCCAGCTTTGGCAATGGGGAATACAGTTATTATCAAACCAGCACCTCAGGACCCCTTAGCGGTCATCAAGTTAGGAGAGGTTCTCAATTCAATATTCCCTCCAGGAGTAGTTAATGTGATCGTCGGGTCCGCCCCAGAAATTGGTGCCGCTCTAGTCGATAGCTCTGATGTCAATATGATTTCTTTTACAGGGAGCTCAATGGTGGGTGCAAAGATCATGGAGAGCGGTGGGAAAACTATGAAGAGACTACTCATGGAGCTTGGAGGCAAAGGGGCTTTAATCATGACTGAAGATTGTGACATACAAGCAGCCGTTGGGGGAATCGCAAGTGTTTGGGGGTTCCATAGTGGCCAAATCTGCACAGCGCCTACACGAGTGATCTGTCATAAAAGCATTTATGAAGAAACAGTAGCCACGCTTAAGGCAACATCAGAATTTATGACAGTAGGTGATGCAAGAGAGGAAGGTACGTTAGTAGGCCCTGTCATAACAGAAACGCATCGTGATCGAGTTGAATCATTCATTCAATCAGGAATTGATGATGGTGCAGAAGTGATCGTCGGTGGTGAGCGCCCTGACCGAGACGGTTATTTCATTGCCCCCACACTATTAGCAGGGTGCAATCCTGATATGCATGTCGTGAAAGAAGAAGCGTTCGGCCCGGTTGTAGTCGTCATGTCTCACGATGGAGATGAACATGCTATTGAACTAGCGAATGACAGTCACTATGGGCTATTTAGTTATGTATACGCAGGCAATACAACACGAGCTTATGACATAGCGCAAAAACTAGAGAGTGGGAATGTAGCTCTGAATACAATTGCCCCTCATATGTATGCTCCATTTGGGGGATTTAAGATGTCAGGTGTGGGAAGAGATCGCGGTCGGTGGGGGTTAGAAGCTTATAGCGAGGTGCAAGCGATTAATTGGCCTAGCTAATAACGAAATTGCTATTTTAAAGCGGGTTTTCTACAAACGTAGTAATTATTTCCTGCATCGCCGTCAACTCTTGAGACTTCATCAACCTCGAACCCTGCCTCAGTGAAAATCTCACGTGCCTTTTGAGCGCCCCACATAGCTCCTAATCCTTCGCCATCGTATGCCAAGGAAACGGACATACAATGCATGCAAGAAACCGTATACCCAAACGTCCCGATTGGGTGATCTAAATTTTCTCCTAAGTGGCTTGATGCACATAAATCAGCGCACAACCAATAACCATTTGGCTTCAAGCTATTGAAGATTCCTCTTACCATATCTCTGGGTTTAGCTTGATCGTGGACCGCATCAAATGTTGTAATGAAATCGAATTCATCTGCGCTGGTTAATGCCGCTGCATCCTGCACGCGAAAGGAGACATTGCTAAGCCCCATTGTCTCCGACTCCTTTACAGCGGCATTGATAGCTTCCTCAGAAAAATCAATTCCAGTAAATTTGCTATTTGGGAAAGCAGCGCCCATTACGTTTATAGCGTGCCCCGATCCGCATCCGACATCAGCAACTTTAATGCCGTTTGAAAGTTCTTCAATGAGGCCGGGGACGAGTGGAATGACTGTATCTACTAACAAAGCATCGAAACGTGCGGCACTAGCTTCAGCCATGATGGCGTGAAATGTTGTGTATTCAGAATAGGGAACGCCTCCTCCATGCTTGAAGTGATGAACAATCTGATCCTCAACTTTGGCTAACAGCGGAATGTATTGCATGTACAAAGATTGATTTCTGGGTCCCGCAGAACGGGTCAGCATAGCAGCGTGTTCAGCGGGCAGTGTGTAAAGGTCCCGGTTGGAGTCATATTCGACTATCTCTGCAGTGGTCATTGCAGCAAGCCATTCACGAACATATCTTTCATCCAGTCCGGCTAGCTTAGATATTTTTTCCACCGATGCGGGACCGGTATCCGACATGGTGTCAAATAGCGCAACTTTATGGCCCACACTTATCATGAGGGCCGCAGCCGCTCCATTCAATATGTCACCAATTTTCTTTCCGAAATTACCAAGTCGTTTCATGTCTAAATCTGCTTGGGTCACTGGTCGTCCTTAAAGTGATTATTTGAGTGTTGTTCCTTCGGTAGGATCCCAGGAATAACTCTTTGGATCATTATTATCAAAACAGATGCGATTATTGTAGAACCCAAAACCATCAACCAATTTTTGCCATCCAGCCATTCCAACTCAAAATAGTCTCTTGTGAAAGGCACAGCAATTATGCAAGCATGGAGGCCCGCCATGGAAATCGCAAGGCCGACCTTCCAAAGTCTCAGAGGTCTAGACACTACAACTAAAACAACTAACCCAATTATCAGTAGAGCAATGGTCGCAGCGGAACGTGCCTCAGCTAATTCACTGTTGCTTAAGTCCTGACCAGCCCAATCTCGCGATTTTAAGTAGACAATCCAAGTTGTCACCGCCGCTATCGCACCAGCTGGAACAGAAAATCGTAAGACTCGTTGGAGGAAGCCTGAACGGACCAAATCAGTATTGGGAGCTAAAGCGAGCACAAGACCAGGCAAACCGATGCTGAATGTTCCTATCAAAGTGAGTTGCCTAGGCAAGAAAGGGAATTCAATTCCTTGAATCCCTATCAGGGCGGTTAACAATAGGGCATACGCAGCTTTCGTGACGAAGAGATTCGCAACCCTTTCAATGTTGTTTATAACTTTTCGCCCTTGAGCAAGTACTTCTGGCAAAGTGGAAAAGCTATTGTCTAGCAAAACCAGTTGTGCCACTCCACGAGAGGCAGAGCTCCCACTTCCCATAGCGATTCCCATATCAGCATCTTTAAGCGCAAGGACATCATTTACGCCGTCACCTGTCATAGCGACAACATGACCTTCATCTTGAAGTGAAGCAACCATTGAACGTTTCTGGTGGGGAGTGACTCTTCCAAATACTGTTGACTCCTTTATGGCCGCAGACAGTTTTTTATCATCATCCAATGTCCTAGCATCGACGCTGTTGTTGCAGTTTGGAACGCCCGCAGTAGCGGCAACAGTTGCCACCGTTGCGGTATTATCGCCTGAAATAACTTTGAGCTCAACGCCTTGATCAGCGAAAAATCTAAGAATCTCTGGCGCATCCTCCCGGACTGTATCATCAAGGAGAATCAAGCAGACTGGATCAACAACTCCTTGGAATCCATCATTTAGCGGGGTGTCAATTTTGCACAGAGCAAGAACTCTTCGTCCGCGTTCAGCTTCAGATTGAGCCTTTTGTTGAGTGTCATGAGTAGCGCTTTCTAGCAAAATGTCAGGAGCTCCGAAGAAAAATGTTCCATGTCCAGAAAATTCCACTGCCGACCATTTTCTAGCGGAATTAAATGGCTCAATTGAAGCTATCTCCCAGTTGAGTACTTTCTCTGTTGCATCAGCTACGGCCGACATTGTTGGATTTGGGTCCGGATCGCTGTGGGCGACAGATCCAAGAATCTCAAGAGCGGACCTATGGTCAAAATCACCAAGAGGGATAATGTCTCCAAAACTAATTTCGCCGGTAGTGATGGTTCCTGTCTTATCGAGGCAAAGAGTATCAACGCGTGCCAAGAGTTCAACAGTCGCAAGTTCTTTAGCTAACGCTCGCTTTCTAGCGATTGCGACAACACCTGCAACGAATGAAAGACTTGTGAGTAGCACTAATCCATCCGGCACCATAGCTACCGCAGCAGCGACTGAGCCTTGCAGCGCATTCTGCCATTGATCTTCAACGTCAAGTAGGGAAAAAAGCAATAAAGCACCTGCGGGAGGGATGAGGAACATCAGCACTCGAAGAATAGAGTTAATTCCTCTCCTTAGCTCACTATCAACCAGAGAGAATCGTTTGGCTTCTAAAGCTAATGCGTTTGCATATGAGTCTGCACCTACACGAGTCACTTTGAAAATTCCAGTACCTGCGTTCACAAAACTTCCTGAAAGTACCTCATCGCCGACCTTCTTTGCAATAGGGTCTGATTCTCCTGTCAGGAGCGACTCATCGATCTCCAAGCCTTGCGTCTCAAGAACATCTCCATCAACTACTATTTGATCTCCAGCTCCAGTAACAACGAGATCATCTTGAACAACTTCATCAGCAGCGACTTCCTCCTCCGCGCTATTTCTGATAACTCGAACGCTCGGGGAATTCAGCAGTTGAAGTTTCTCCAACTCCCTCCTTGCATAAATTTCCTGCGAAACGCCAATCACGCTGTTGCTAATTACCACTCCTACGAAAAGACCATCGGCTGGAAATCCAGCGATAAGAATCAGTACGAAAAGCGCCAGCATTATCGCGTTCACGGGGTTAAAAACGTTAGCGTAAACAATTTGCCATGTTGAACGTGAGGTTGTTTCAGGGTCTTTGTTGACCCTTCCATCATTTGTGCGCTCAATTACCTCTTCATGAGTTAATCCTTGCACTGCAATACCTTTCATCAAAATTGATTATTTATTCTCAATGTCAACAATAAGTGAGGAAATTGAATCTAGCACTTTTTGCTAAGCGTGATTGAAGCTAAGTTGAAATTTCCAAACGGATTCGGTCATTACGAGTCTATGTAAACCAAGACTTTCGCCTGAGCGTGTAATGTAGTCTCGATCACCTTCCCAAACAGCTGCGAGACCCTCGTTAGTTTTGATCATCTGTGTAGCGTACGCTCTTGGGCCCCTTGAGGAGACAGATTTAATGGCTTCGTCAACTGACTTGAATTGGGAAAGGTCAAATAAAGTAATCCACGTGGGCGGAAGAATTTCAATAAAATTTGAATGCGCTTTCTCTAAAGCTTGCTCTATTGTCCACCATGCATAATCAGTGATTTCTCCATCATCCACAGTAATAGTTCCTTGTGGCGCTCTCGCAATGAAAAACCATGTTGAAAATCGTTTCGGGGCTTCAACAGGTGGAAGCCAATGGCTGTAATATGTTAAATCCTTTTCGGCTATGGAAAGTCCAGATTCCTCAAGGCACTCTCTGCAAGCTGCTGTTTTAGCGCTGTCATGCTCAGTGAAGGCGTTAATACGATCCTCTTCGTCTACTTTTCCACCGGGGAAAACCCACATACCCTCGGCAAATGAAAGTTTGGTGTTCCTTTTGATCATCAAAACTTCTACCCCTTGGGCCGAATCACGAATGGGAATAACAGTAGAAGCGGGGATCAGGGGCTTGTCCGTAGTTGTGTTATCAGCTAACCAGTCATCCAAATTCAATAAAACTCTCCAACGATATCTCTTTGCCTATAACTCGTTGAACTCCTCATGCCCTATCGTAATAGTTAGATGAGCTCTGTAACTAATATTCTCAAATTAAGATTATTGATAATATCGATACTAATTATTGCCATTCTGACTGTTGCATGCGGAAAATCCGAAGTCCCAAACCTTATTGAGGCACCTACAGCCATCACCCCCACGCCAATAGTTAAGGATGTCATTGAGGAATTAGTTAATGAGTCAGTGCAATCAGATTCCAACGATCAACGAGACAACGAATTGAATGCAAAAGAGATTGAGCGAAACTATCGAGGGATTAATGACGAAACCATCAAAATTGCAGTGATCAAGAGTGGCAATGTCTTCCAAGATATAGAAATTGGAGTCGAAGCGAGAATATTTAGACTTAATGAAAATGGTGGTATAAATCAAAGGAAATTAGAAATTGTCAAAGTTATTGACGACACCGGCAGTGAAGAAATCTTAAAATCAACTGTTGAAGATATTGTTGATCAAGATATTTTTGCCCTAATTCTATTATCGACAGCAACCAGTCAAGCAGTCACGGATATCCTGGCCGATAATAATTTTCCCTTTTTTGGATGGGGATTTGCTGAAGGTTTCTGTGAGCCGAATAAATGGGGATTTGGTTTTAACGGTTGCATGAACCTTGCAACAAGTGCTGCCAACGATGAAAATTTTGATACGAGTTCTCTAAGACTTCTTTCAATCTTCTATGGGCGTGTCCCTCAAGTCGTCTCTATAACGACAAGCGACTCCGCTGGGACTGCAGTTACTCTTCAGAATGAAACACTGTGGGGAGATAATCTCGTCAAGTCAATACAGCTTGGAGATGAAATCTCGGTTGCCGCTATCTTGGAAGAGGTCGATTCACTTGAGGTAGATGTTTTGCTTCTATCAATAGGATTAGATACAACGGTTGCTATCAAAAGAGAGCTTATAGATAATTTCTCTGGGATGGTCGTTGACGATGTTACGTATCTCCCCGGTATTCTGCAGGATTATGAAATGTCTGCGAAATTAGAGGGCGGTTATGTCTTCTCGCAAGTGCCACCACAAGAAGAGTATCGCGGGGCAACTACAGAGATCATGACCGGACTTTCACAAATAGCTGGGCCGCAGATATACAGCCAAGCAATATCAGTTGGGTACTGGAGCACAGATCTGCTAGTGGCAATTCTCAATTCAATTGAAGGCGAAGTGAACGTCAAGAGTTTCTTCGAGAAAGCAAACATAGAGGGATATCTCTATAATCCAGAATTCTCCGGAGGTCCATGCCCGATCCAAACTGCGCTATCGCATCAAGGCCCCTCTGGAGGTGCGGCGTTGCTTCAAGTGCGAGGTGGCGTTTTTCGCCCAGTGGTCAATTTTAATTGTCCTTAAAGTCAGCGTCGCAACGTTTCTATTGCTCAATAGGATGATGGTTAATGCGAACTCAGTTTAGGACACTAAAATTTTCACCGACAACAGTTGGTCCCGTCATAGAACTTATGGACCGTTATAGATACACATCGGATTCAATCTTCTGGTTCAACATCGAACCAGATGTGGATGAGCGTTCCATCCATACTGGCAGTATTTTTTGGAAAGCGTTTTCAAGTCGTGGCCCAAGAATTCCACAGTTTACATGGACCTCTGCTACTGATAGAAAAGGTAACTATCAGCCTTCACACATCGGACTTACGCATCCCACAGGTATATCAGTATTAGAGAGAATCAAGAGCTTTCAAATCAATGTTCCTGACGAATGGCGATTAATCCAAGACCACCCAAAACGGGGAATCGTTTTTCAGTTGCCAGAGACCTATGATCCAGAAGAAATCGTTATGTTCGCAACGTCTGTCATACCTGTTGTTAGCCCATTTGAATTCAAAGGATCTTTCAAATTAATTTATTCGGACCTTACTCCGGAGCAATAGAGATTTGGACAACAAGGTCTGAAAAGGAGGGAATGTCCAACCCGTCGCTGCATTGCAGGATTTCTCCCTCTGATGTCGATTTCGTGACAATTCCAGCATTCCCTATCCAAGAAGTATCAACTCCTCCCATAGACCAAGCATTCCATACTTCAAGAAGCGAAGCCCCGGCTCCACGTATTCTAAGTTCATTAGTTTCAGGGCTGTTATGGCTCCACAATGCAACCTCGGGACCTCGATAACCATTTATATCCATGACGCCACTATTCAAAGCAAACTTTACTGCTTGCGGGCGTGGTGAAGCGACGCTCAGGCGTTCAACTATTACTAGAGCACCATCCCTTACTGGGATTCGGACAATAGCACGGATTATTTTCCCCCGATGAGTGATCGTATCGCTATTTGAATCTTCGAAAAGCTCGCTGAGAGTAGGAGAATTCAATTTCTGTCTCCGAACGGGTCTACCGAGCTACTCGGCCAATTCGGGATAGGTGTCCGTCCGTGGCCATCTTCATAACTAAGGAGATGAACTTTCATTGTCTCGTATTTTGATGTCCTTGGATTCCTTCGTCGCGGTGGCTTCCCATCACGTAATCGTTCAACATTGTTTGCCCCGAATATTATGGCTCCTGGTGACACTCCAACATTTTTCCAAAATCTAGAACGAACTGTTGAGGGTGTAGGTTCAGAGCCAATTTTCGTAAGGTTATAAATATCATCACCCGGTGACCACCCCCGCAATCGTATTCCAGCTGTTGTTGCTTCGAAATCAGCTGCCGCACTGCTTTTAGCTAATTCAGATTCAGCATCAAGCATTACCTCAGGCCTTTTGTCATTGGTCTCTTCGCGAGCGCTGGGTCCAACTGGTACTTTCACCTCGCCTTTAGGGCTTTCGGAAATCCCAACTGTGGCTTGTTCAGAGTCTGTGTTGCCGCTCAATTTTGTTGGAGCTCTCTCTGGCTTTGCAACTGCCATCACGTTTCTATAGTTTGAACCTTCATCATGCTCTCTACTGCTTTGGGGACCTGTTTCTTTTTCGGAGCTGAGGACATCGCTCCGAAATAAACGCTCATCAGGGAATTTGTATGCTTTTGGAATAAATTTCCGGTGGCGAAGTGGAGTTCCAAACCAATCAATCGCTACCCCTATCAAGGCGATGATTAGCATAATCGCGCCAAAAGCAAGAAATGTTTCGGGTGATGACATTTTCACCTCAAGTAGATGTTTATCTAATTATCGCACACGGCGGGTTAGATGCGATGGCAACCTTTTCAAGATAGGTGCAATCTCTTGGATCTCGCATCATCAAGACTGGCGACTCTGTGATCCAGAAGGGTATGTCTATATTGATCTGCCCTATGTTGAGAGGTGTCTGTTAGTGATTCTTCTAAAGGGGTGTTGTTATTACTTCGGAGAAGATCGTGGAGCACGTTATTTCGTTTTAGGGAAAGGTACGACCCTGATAACGTAATAATGCAACAACAAATAGCTAAGTACAACATAACAAAGAGGTACGATAGGCCTATTGGTCATGGAAAGCAAGATATAGCTTCGTGTCTGATTTCCACTTCTTGCGGTTTTTCCATAGAGTTAGACAAGTGAATTTAGATCTTAGGAGTCAACGTGGGTGAGCCAGTCATCATAGAAGCAGTGCGAACACCAATAGGGAAGCGAGGTGGCCACCTCTCTGGGGTTATAGCACCAAAGTTGCTTGCAACTGTCCAACAAGAAGTTTTGAAAAGGTCTGGCATTAAACCGGAAGAGGTTGATCAAATCGTCGGCGGGTGCGTCACTCAGGCGGGTCAACAAGCATCTAACGTGACTAGAAATGCTTGGCTGTCAACGGGCAAAGATTATTCGCCTGCAGCAACGACTATCGATTGCCAATGCGGATCGGGAGCTCAAGCAAATACTTTTGCGCAAGGACTAATTGCAACAGGTGGAGCACAAATCGCCATTGGTTGTGGAGTTGAACAAATGTCGCAAGTCCCTTTAGGGACTGCAGCCAGAGGAGGGGGCGGATACTACAAGGACGCCGAGACGTGGCCCTGGGATGATCCCCCTAATGGTCAATTCGGCGCTGCCCAGCGCATTGCAGAACTTCGAGGGATTACTCGAGAACAGCTTGATGCCGCTGGAGCTCAATCTCAGGAAAAAGCCGCCAGAGCTTGGTCTGAAGGTCGATTTGACCGAGAGGTGACTGCAGTCAATGCAGCACCGATTATAGGAAAAGACGGAAATCATACAGGAGATTACCATGACGTCATGAAGGACCAGGGTCTTCGTGAAACCTCGCTCGAAACCCTAGCTAAACTATCCCCAGTTGTTGAAGGTGATTTACATACAGCGGGTACATCCTCACAAATTTCTGATGGAGCTTCGGCTGTTTTATGGATGGATAGAGACATAGCTGAGAGTCGAGGAATCAAGCCTAGAGCTAGGATTTCTTACCATACGATGGTTGGGTCTGATCCATATTATTTACTTGATGGCCCGGTCGATGCAACCCAGAAAATGCTAGACCAATCAAGATATACTATCTCTGATTTTGACCTCTTTGAATGCAATGAAGCGTTTGCGTCCGTCATGCTGTCTTGGGCGCAAGTACACGAGGTGCCTATGGAAAAAATTAATGTAAATGGAGGAGCAATAGCTCTAGGTCATCCTGTAGGTTGCACTGGATCTCGCTTGATTACAACTTTGCTTCATGAACTTGAGCGCCAAGACAAAGAGTTAGGTTTCGTAACGATGTGCCAAGGCGGTTCATTAGGAATAGCAATTGTGCTAGAGAGAATATAAAGAAGGAGAAGTGGTGAAGGGTTTTTTAAAAGGAAAAAATATAGTCATTACAGGTGCCGGTTCTGGAATCGGTAAAGCCATAGCAATTGCAGCTGCGAAGGAGGGTGCCAATATTGTGGTTGCTGATTATGGTGTAGCCCTTGATGGATCTGAACCAACAAGTGAAATCGCAGAAGCTACTTCAGAAGAAATCAGGACCCTAGGGGTTGAAGCTATACCGATAGCGGGTGATGTTTCAAGAATGGAAACCGGAGAACAAATTATCTCCGCTGCAGTGGAAAACTGGGGCTCGGTAGATGGCGTTGTTTGTGTTGCCGGCATTCTCAGGGAGAGGATGCTCTTCAACATGAGCGAAGACGAGTGGGATGCTGTGATTGCAGTTCACCTTAAGGGCCACTTCACTGTCTATCGCCATGCAATGGCAATTATGCGCAAGCAGGAATCTGGAGGAAGCATTCTGGGGATTACCTCGGGAGCTTTCACTGCTTCAACTGCTCAACCAAATTACTCTGCTGCTAAGGGAGGAATAGTTAGCTTAACAAGGTCAGCAGCTATGACAGCAGCTAGTATAAGCCTGAGGGGTGGTCCTGTAATAAATGCTAACTGTTTAGCTCCCACCGCAAGGACAAGAATGAGTGAGAATGTGCCATTTGCATTCGAGACCGGAGACCCTGAAGACATTGCTCCTATGGCGATTTATCTTCTTTCAGATCAGGGAAGAGACATAAATGCACAAATATACAGTGTTGTAGGACGTAGAATTTCAGTCTGGAACCAGCCAAGAGAAATTCGCACCATGTATTCACCAGGTGAAGCATGGACTCCGGAAGAAATTGCATCCATGTTGCCCAACACAATAAAGCAAGAACCGAATCCCTTTATTGACGATTTAGAAAGACGCATGAAGGAAATGGAAGCTGGGGATAAAAATGGGGAATAGCGAGATACCAACCTACCCTGAGGGCCGTGACCTCTTGAAGGGTAAAACTGTTGTGATCACAGCTGCAGCAGGATCAGGTATCGGTTTCGCTACAGCGAAGAGATGTGCTGAAGAGGGAGCAAGAGTTTTGCTATCAGACGCTCACGAAAAGCGTCTAGCCGAATCTGTGTCCTCACTTCAAAGTGAACAATTTGAAGCCTACGGTATTCCATGCGACGTAACTAAAGAAAATCAAGTGCAAGAATTACTCAATTTCGCTATCAGTGAATTTAAGACTCTAGATGTGATGATAAATAATGCAGGTCTTGGCGGACAATCAGATCTCATAGACATGTCAGATGAGGAATGGGAGAAAGTACTAGATGTAACGTTAAACGGAACGATGAGATGCACTAGAGCCGCGCTGCGCCATATGATTCCCTTGAAAAGTGGAGTAATCGTAAATAATGCAAGCGTCGTTGGGTGGCGTGCACAAAAGGGTCAATGTCACTATGCAGCAGCGAAGGCAGGTGTTATGGCCCTTACTAGATGTTCTGCTATGGAAGCAGCTGATGCTGGAGTAAGGGTTAATGCTGTCGCACCAAGTTTTGCATCGCATCCTTTTTTGGAAAAAGTAAGTGACCCTCTTCTCTTAGAGGAGTTGGAGGCACAAGAGCCTTTTGGTCGCGGTGCCCAACCTTGGGAAATTGCCAACATCATAGTCTTTCTGGCTAGTGACTTAAGTGGGTACATGACAGGGGAATGCGTAAGCGCTAGTTCCCAACATCCATGAAGAGAGAGTAAAAGTGTCAGGACCATTGGAAGGCATACGCGTAATAGAGATTTCTGCCATCGGACCTGCACCCTTTGCCGGCATGTACCTCTCTGATTTGGGGGCTGAAGTAATCCGCATAGGACGCGTCGCACAGAATCGAAACCCGCTGGCATCTAAGTCAGGCCCATTAGAGCGTGGGAAAAAATCGATAAACCTTGATCTTAAATCGCAGGAAGGTATTGAAATTGCTCTAGAGCTTATAGGGCATGGGGATGTTCTGATAGAAGGATTTAGGCCAGGTGTCGCAGAAAAGTTGGGGCTAGGACCTGACGAGTGCTTTCTGAGAAACCCAAAACTCGTGTACGGAAGAATGACTGGTTGGGGGCAAGAGGGACCTCTATCTCATTCTGCGGGCCATGATATCAATTACATAGGCCTTGCAGGACCTCTTGCTCATATCGGCAGAGATGGCCAGCCTCCATCAGTTCCTCTCAATTTAGTTGGTGACTTTGGAGGCGGATCATTATTTCTTATCGCAGGTATCCTCGCAGCTTTAGTTGCTATATCTAATGGCAATGATGGACAAATTATTGATGCAGCAATGGTTGATGGTGCTGCTTATTTAGCTTCGCCCTTATACTCGGCATATCAATCTGGATTTTGGAGCAATCAGCGAGGAACAAATCTCTTAGACTCAGGTGCTCCCTTCTATGACGTATATGAATGCAAGTGCGGGGACTATCTTGCAACCGGAGCAATAGAACCGCAATTCTATAAGCAACTCTTAAAGGGTCTTGGGTTTGATCTCGATGAGATCCCACCTCAGAATGACAGGGCATACTGGCAAGAGACAAAAGAAAAGTTTGCTGCGAGGTTCTTAACTAAGCGAAGATCTGAATGGCTTGAAATCTTTAATGGTACTGATGCGTGCGTAAGTCCTGTTTTAAATATGGGTGAGAGTTACTTGCACCAACATGCAACCGATCGTGACGCATTTTTTGAAACTTGTGGAGTCATACAGCCAAAACCAGCTCCGAGATTCTCCCTTACAAAAACTGAACCCTCACAAGAATCCGAGAGCCTTGGACAGAGTACATCTGAGCTTCTACTATCCATAGGGCGAAGTACGGATCAAATAAGTGATTATTTTGCTAGGGGGGTTGTAAGTTAGTGTGTAGCTTTTTACAGAACTAACTCTGCCATTACACGCATAGTTTCTATGTCGTTGGCACCTATGATAAGAGTTGTTACCGGAGAATTTTCCCATAGCTCTAAACGCTCTCTTATCCTTTCCAAAGGACCTACTAGTGAAATTTCGTCAGCAAATGCATCCGGAACTGCGTGTATCGCTTCGTCTCTTTTCCCTGATAGGAAAAGAGACTGGATATTATTAGCCTCAGATTCGTACCCCATGCGAGCCATCAGCTCTGTATGAAAATTACGGTTCTGAGCGCCCATCCCGCCTATATAGAAAGCCAGAATAGCCTTCTGCAAAAAAAGACCCTCACTCACATTGTCGCAAATATTCACATTGACATTTACAGCTATCTCAAAGTTTTTCTTCAATCCTGAATGAGGTAATTGGTATATCTCTGGTCTGCTTGGGGAATAATACAGAGGGAGCCATCCTTCGCATTCTTCAAAAGCTAATGCAATATTTTTGGGGCCTTCTGCTCCAAGGTAGATTGGAATATCAGGTCTCAAAGGTTTGTTTATGAGTTTGAGTGGCTTGCCTAATCCCCAGGAGTTCGGGGCGTCCTTTGGATATGGTAAAGGAAGATTTGGCCCATCAGCAGTGACAGGTTCATCTCTGAGAAGAATTTTCCTAATGATATTAATCGTTTCCTTTGTCCTGGCTATCGGCTTCCCGAAGGGTTGCCCGTGCCACCCCTCAATAACTTGAGGGCCAGACACTCCTATTCCCAAACAGAACCTTCCTCCTGATAATGCATCTAGTGTCATAGCTTGCATGGCTAGTGTCGCCGGTGTTCTTGCACCTAATTGTGCGATGCCCGTTGCTAATTTAATTTTGCTTGTATGCGCACCTACCCAGCTGAGGGGAGTAAAAGCGTCGCTGCTATAACTTTCACCTGTCCATAGCGAATCGTACCCAAGATTCTCTGCTTCAATACCAACCGAAACGATGTCCAGTTTTGGCTCTCGCGTCCAGTATCCGTATTGAGCTCCTAGTTTCATATTGCAAGCTCAAACAGGCCATCTGCAGATGGTGGACCATCTGTTTTAACTAGATTCTTCTCAACCAAGTGCACAAGGTGGCTGAACACAGATTGTCCCGCAGCCATATGGAGGATATGCGGAGTCTCAACATACATTTCTGTTACTAGCTCAGGAATTGTTTTGCTTGCGACCTGGAGGCAATCAAGAATTTGATTTTCTCTTCGTATTCTGTGGTTGATTAAAGCCAAAGTGAAAGCAATGGGATTAGGGATTCTTGGACCATGGGTTGGGTAGAAAAATTTATCTTTTCTTTCGAGAAGCATCGTGAGATTCTCCATATATGCGCTCATAGAGCCCTCGGGCTCTGGAATCACTGACGTGCTCCACCCCATGACATGATCGCCAGTGAATAAGCTTTGCTCTTCCTTGTAACCGAAACAGAGGTGATTAGAAATGTGGCCAGGGGTGTGTAAAGCCTCAAGGGTCCAGGTTCCACCTGCTATGACATCTCCATGCCCAATTTCTATGTCGGGGCTGAAAGACATATCCCCACCCTCTTCTTGGTCATGTTCAGTGTCTTCTTTGGAGGAAGCAGGCATGCTTTTTCGTAATTCTTCTATCTCTTCTTCGGTGGGGTAAAGAGCATCCCAAGTAGTCGGTTTCGCGAGAATGGCGGATTGTTCAGAAACTACGGGATGACCTCCGAAGCCGAGAATAGGTGCGCCGGTAGCAGTTTGAAGGGCTCTACTCGCTGGCGAGTGGTCTCTATGCGTGTGTGTAGCGATGATATGGGTTATTTCCTCACCCGAAACTGCTGCAAGGATTGCAGCAACATGCTCATCATCCTCCGGACCGGGATCAATAACAGCAACCTGTCCTCGGCCGACTATGTAAGTCCCCGTCCCCGTAAAAGTGAAACGCCCAGGGTTATTTGCAATGACTCTTCTAATCCCCGCAGTGACTTGAACAACTTCTCCGTACTTGGGGTCAATTTCTGTGACGTAAGGAATGCTCAAGGTTCTGAACTCCCGAGATGATTAATTACATCAAGATAAGTCGGGCGTTCTCCTCCTCCATGAAGAACAATATTTGAACCTGATAACCATCCCGCTTTATGAGAAGCTACGAAAAGACAGGCGTCTGCGACATCTTGAGGTGAGCCCATACGACCCAATGGTATTGTCTCAGCAATCTTTTCAACGGTGCTATCGTTCCCATAGAAACTCCTGCTTTCCTCAGTTAATACCAACCCTGCGCTAATAGAAACAACACGAATCTCGGGCCCCCATTCGAGAGCGAGCGTTTGCGTAGCATTAATAATTCCTGCCTTGGCCGCCCCATATGCCACTCCAAAAGGGTTGGGTCGCATGCCGCTTACGCTTGAAATATTGATAATTACCGACGAGTCTGATGAAGCTCGCATCAAGTTACCTGCGATCTGTGAAAACATAATGGGGGCAATCAAATTTAAATCCACAATGCTTTTTGTGAATCTTTCGCTTGCGCTAGCGGAGTCGGCTGGCGGGGCCCCACCAGCGTTATTGACTAGGATATCTAATTTGCCATATTTGCTTTCGCAGAGTTCAACTACTTCTTTTAAATCCTCAGTATTTCGAACATCACAGCTGACAAATTGCGCTTTCCTACCTGAGATACTGATATCAGCCTCGGGCTGGGTTCGTGCACATACCAGCACCTCGGCCCCTGCTTCGAGGAACGTCTCAGTGATCGCTCTCCCGATTCCTCTAGTTCCTCCTGATATTATAGCTACCTTGTCTTTTAAGCTATTTTCTATACTTTCCACGATTCGCCCTTGAGCTATACAATAAGTACCTTTACTTATTGTGCCAGATGTTAGTAGTAATTGAGTTAACGGAAGATTTTATCTAGCCTTATAGGTAAAGAAAAGTGAGACAAAGTGCCAAATAAAGTCCTAACTGAAGAAGAAGTTGTGTCAGAGATACAGGACGGGATGACCATAGGTGTAGGAGGTTGGGGTTCTCGTAGAAAGCCCATGTCACTTATCCGTGCCATTATCCGTGCGGGGCGAAAGGACCTAACCATTGTGAGTTATGGCGGGCCAGAAATTGGTCTTCTTGCAGCGACAGGCCAGTTACGCAGAGCAGTCTATGGATTCGTATCATTAGATTCGATACCGCTCGAACCGCACTTTCGGATCGCTAGACAAACAGGGTCAATCATTGCGACAGAATTTGATGAGGGGGCCTTCTATTTGGGACTATTAGCAGCTTCCCACAGAGTTCCTTTCTATCCCACGCGTGCTGGGTTGGGGTCGGATATGTTAAAAATGAATCCGGAGTTAAAAATCATTACATCTCCGTACAGTGATGCAGACGGTGAATACGAACAGTTGGTTGCGATACCCGCCTTTGACATTGATGTTTCAATAATTCACATGAATCGTGCCGATAAAGGTGGGAACGGACAATTTCTGGGTCCAGATTTATTCTTCGATGATTTGTTCGCAATGGCAGCGAAGAAAACATTTATGAGTTGCGAATCAATTATTGATACTGAAGACTTTCTCACGCACGGAAGTGTACATACTCTTAAAATTCCCAGAATATTCGTAGATGGTGTCGTCGAAGCCCCGCAAGGAGCTCACTTCACTGAATGCCCACCAGACTATGGGCGCGATGAAAACTTTCAGAAGCTTTATGCTTCAACAGCAAAGGATGAAGAATTATGGAAGCAGTTCAAATCAAGATTTTTGGATCTCGAAGATCACTCTGAATACCTCAAGTCTGTAGAGTCTTTTAGGGAGAGCCAATGAGACGAGCAGATATATGTGTAGTCCAAATTGCTGAGTGTTTCCGAAATGATTCAGATATTCTCTGCAACCCAATCGGTATCAGCCCCATCATTGGTGGCCGTCTAGCGAAAGCCACTTTTGCTAGTGAAGTAGTTATGACAGATGCTGTCTCTGTTCTCGCTGCGAACATTATCCCCTTGGGTGATTCTAGTGCTGAGCGTGTTATAGAATCCTACGTGCCTTATAGAACTATATTTGATATTGTTTGGTCCGGTCGTCGCCATGTAATGATGGGAGCCACCCAAATAGATCAATTCGGGAACCAGAACATCGCCGCCATTGGCGGATATGAAAAGCCGAAGGCTCAGCTTTTGGGATTGCGGGGAGCGCCAGGTAATCTAATCAACCACCGAACCAGTTACTGGGTTCCTAAACACTCAAAGCGAAGTTTTGTTGCAAACGTAGATGTTGTCTCAGGGCCTGGTTACGACAAAATGAAAACTTTAGGAGCACCGGGCAACAGATTTCATAATGTGTATCGCGTGGTGTCTAATTTAGGTGTCTTCGATTTCTCAACACCTGATAGCCGAATGCGACTGGTATCTGTTCATCCTGGGGTAGAAATTGAGCAGATTTTAGAAAATACAGATTTTGAACTTGAGGTTCCCGAGAAGCTAGAAGAAAGCAGATTACCCACCGATTCAGAAATCGAAATAATACAGCTAATAGACCCCGAAGGCGCGAGATACTCAGAGGTTAATGATGAATGAATATCATCCGAAGCTAAAAACGCCGTTTTGTGAGAGATTAGGGGTAGATTTCCCTGTCATTCAGACTGGGATGGGATGGGTCTCAACAGCTAAGCTAACCGCCGCTACATCCTCTGCTGGAGCGATTGGTTTTCTAGCTACAGCCACGCAAACGTTTGAAGAGATGAAACAGTCGGTTAACGAGATCAAAGAAATAACCGATAAACCATTCGGCATTAACGTAAGAACTGACTCAACAGATATTGATGAGCGACTTTCTTGGGCAATTCAGCAAGGTATTAAAGTCGTTTCTTTCGCACAGGCTCCAAATCCGGAAATGGTGAAGAAATTATCCGACAGCGGGGTGATAACAATTCCTACTATAGCCGCCCGTAGGCATGCCGAAAAGGTAGCAGAATGGGGCGTAGATGCTGTAATCGCACAAGGTCAAGAAGGCGGAGGCCACACAGGCGAAGTTCCAACAGCAGTACTTATACCTCAAGTCACGAAAGCCGTTGATATTCCTGTGTTTGCAGCCGGTGGTATCACTGACGGAAGAGGCTTAGTAGCTGCACTGGCGTGGGGAGCTCAAGGGATAGCAATGGGAACAAGATTCTTGTTATCAAAAGAAAGCGAAGTTCCAGAAGCTATCAAGCAAGCATATTTTGATGCTGGTGTTACGGACACAGTGAGAACGCGTTCCGTAGATGGGGTGCCGCAACGTGTTATTAGATCCCAAATGGTTAAAGCCCTTGAAAAGAATAGAGTCCTTAAGTTCCCTACAGCATTAAAAAATGCTCTTAAGTTTCGGCATGCAACTGAGGCATCGATATCTGATTTACTAACGGAAGCACTCGCCATGAAGCGGAATCAGGATATGACATGGGCACAAGTTTCACTGGCAGCAAATGCTCCCATGCTTACTAAAGCCACAATGGTTGACGGTAACACTGAAATAGGAATTATGCCGACTGGTGTTGGGCTGGGCGTTATTACCTCCGCACCTTCAGTTGAAGATATCATCAGCGAGATCATGGCTGAGGCAACAGAGTGCCTTCATTCACTAGCAGATAACACAGTTAGGTAGGAGAGATGGACCTTGCTTTTTCCACTTCCGAGATTGAGTTTCGTGATGAAATCCGAACGTGGCTAAATGAGCATAAGCCAAGCGAAAAGTGGCTTCCGATGGATACTGAGATTGGTTTTGAACAGCATCGAACTTGGGAGCACGAACTTTTTGAATCAAAATGGTCGGTGCCTAACTGGCCCAATGAATACGGGGGTCGGAACTGCTCTTTGATCGAATGGCTTCTTTTTGAAGAAGAGTATTATCTATCCAGAGCACCCGGTCGGGTTAATACCAATGGCATCACATTACTCGGGCCAACACTTTTTGAATGGGGAACGCAGGATCAGAAAGATAGATTTTTACTCCCCATGGCTCAAGGAAAAGAGATCTGGGCTCAAGGATGGTCGGAGCCAAATACAGGAAGTGACCTCGCAAGCCTTTCAACCACTGCAATCAAAGACGGAGAAAACTACATTCTTAATGGACAAAAGACTTGGTGTTCAAGAGGAGCATGGGCTGACTGGATTTTCTGCATAGTCCGAACAGACCCTGAAAGCCAAAGACATAGCGGATTAAGTTACCTACTTGTTCCAGCCGATGCACCAGGCATAACAAGGCGGCCAGTCTCTAGGATTGACGGCGAGCCGGCTTTTGCTGAAATATTCTTTGACGATTGTCAAGTGAGCACCGAAAATTTGCTCGGCGGCGAAGGGGAAGGCTGGAAAGTAGCTATGGCTACCGCCAGTAGCGAAAGGGGTCTGAATCTTCGAGCACCAGGAAGATTTCTAGCTGCTGCAAATCAACTTGTGAACTTATACAAAAGACTTATTAGAGAGAATAGAAAGATACCTCCAGAATTATTCAATAAAATTATTGATGGTTACACCGCAGCACAAGCCTACAGATGGCAAGTCTTTTCGAAAGCATCGTCTCTTATGCATGGAGAGACTATGGGCGCAGAAGCAAGCTATATGAAAATATTCTGGTCAGAGTTAGACGTTGATCTTCATGCAACAGCTTTGGAACTCCTCGCGGAAAGGGGAGAGTTGCTAGCTTCAGCTCCTGATGCAATTGCAGAATATGACTGGATGAGCGGTTACCTATTTTCATTATCTGGACCTATTTACGCCGGTACGAATGAAATTCAAAGAAATATTATTGCTGAGAGAGTGCTGGGACTCCCGAGAAAATGAGACTAAGACTAAGAACCTCAACGCTAGCTAAAACAATGACAGGCCTACCGGAAAGCAGCGGACATGGACTTTAGATTCACAGAAACACAACACCTCTTCGCAGGTGCTGTCGGTGAACTGCTCGATAAAGAATGCACCCCTGCGACTTTGCGAACAATGACCGAAGGTAGCCATAGTTCAATCCAAACGCTCTGGGACAGTCTTTCCAATATGGGTGTTATAGGAATGACAGGGCCTGAAGGATATGGGGGGTTAGGCATGTCTGACCTTGACCTTGTTTTAATAATGGAGGAAATGGGACGTGTAGCATGCCCTGAGGCAATTATTGAACAGACCTGCATAGGTGTTCCTCTTCTCAGTAATGTAGCTGAAGGTGCAGTTGACGAGGAGTTAATAAAAGGCTTAATTAGTGGTGAACAAAGATTGTCAACATCGCTGGGCTCTACATATGTTCTAGCGGCGGACAGTGTTGACTATTTACTTCTTGAAAATAACAGTGAAATCTACCTTGTTCCATCCTCTGAAGTAGAGATGGTATTACAAGAGTCTGTTGACGAAACACGTCGACTATTCTCAATTCAGTGGGAACCAACTAAGCACACTCTGGTAGAGGCGCGCCCTAATATAGTTCGCAAATCTCTGTTAAGTGCTGTAACCGCTACAGCAGCACAATCCTTGGGGGTAGCGATACACCTGTTAGAAACAACTATTAGCTATGTGAAAGAGCGGGAACAGTTTGGAAAACCTGTTGGTGTGAACCAAGCAATAAAACATCATTTAGCAGATACTGGAAAGGCTATTGAGTTCGCTCGTCCAATGGTTCATAGGGCGGCGTGGGCACTTTCAGTTTCAGACCCTGAAGAGCAGGTTGCGGTTTCAATGGGTAAATACCTTGCATCTAAAGCCGTAAATCATGCATGCAGGACCGCACTGCAATGTCACGGGGCAATCGGCTACACAATGGAATATGATTTGCAAATTTGGTTAAAACGCGGGTGGGCGCTCGCAGCGACGAGGGGTGACGCCATTGCGCATATTGATGTGATTGGACAAAACATTCTCAACGATGAACGTAATTTAGCTAATGGATAACGAATCATTGCACGCTGCAAGAAATTTACGCAGGTCCTTTCAAGCTCTCGCAAGAAAAGTTCTTAATCACAATATTTCTCGCCAGAAATTAGACGAAATAGCAGAAAGACTTGAAACTTTTCACAATGAAATACCTGCTGCAGAAATACCGAAGTGGTGGGAGCCGGAATCTGGTTCGGGTGAGTTAAGATCAAGCACTTACAGAAACCGATCACTGTATCAGGGGCCCTACCATCTATTCTCTCCTGATCTAGATTGGGAAGAGCATTCCGGCCCTAATGGGGAGATGGGTTTTAAGTTTCACGTTACCCTATCTGACCTTTATGAGGGCCCTCCAGCGGCGGTGCACGGAGGTTTTATTGCAGGACTTTTTGATGAATTACTTGGGGCAGTACAGTCGTTAAGTCAAACTGGAACTGGCTACACAGCAAAATTAGAAATCAAATATAGATCTCTGACACCAATTGATGAAGAACTTGTTTTCGCTGGCTGGATCTTGGAATCATCAGGTAGGCGCATAACAGTCAAAGGGCAGTGTTCGCACGGAGATAAATTATGCTCTGAGGCTAGTGCGCTTTTCCTCAAGCCAAATGGGAAATGATTATTTGATGCCTAATATTCTCTTTCTATGCACAGGTAACGCAGCCAGATCAGTTATGGCTACAGTAATGATGCGTTCTGAGCGTCCTGAATACAGCATTCGAGGGGCCGGGACATTCTCAATATCTGGCCTTCCTATGAGTCAGCGGACTCGAACGGCGCTAGCTAAATTCAATTTGTCTGACCCTGAACATAAAAGTCACCAGATTGAAGAACAGGATTGCGAGTGGGCTGATTTAATTGTTATTTTTGAACGAGAACATCAGGAATACATCGCAAGAAATCACACTAAATCACTCTCAATAGTCTCGTCTCTTCCGAGAATAAGCAGAGAGCTAGAGAAAACAAATGAAAGCTTCGACAATCGCATAGAGAAATTAAATCTAACCGAAAAGAAATTTGAACAATGGGAAGAAGTGATAGACCCAGCCGGGGGAGACCAAAGCATTTTTGATTCATGTGCCCTGGAGATAAGTTCGCTGATACGCGAACTGGCATTGAGGCTCTAATGGAAACGGAAATTCCAGATTCTCTTTTGCCGATAAGGAACCGGGCTATCAACCGGCCAAAATACAGAGGACTGCTTCACAGCTATTTCTTCTTTATCTCTATTCCCGCCGGAATAATTTTAGTTATCACCGCACCCTCACCATCAGGGAAGTTCGCTGCGTTCATATTTGCATATGGCATCTCTTCAATGTTAGGAATCAGCGCATTATTTCACAGAACAAACTTCACAGACTCTGATTGGATGCGGTTTAGGAGGCTGGATCATATCGGGATCTACTTATGCATAGCGGGCGGGTATACGCCGATAGCTATGGTTGCGGTAGATGGCTGGGTTCAGAAGACATTACTTATCACAGCATGGGTAAGCGTTGCGTTAGGAACTACCATTAGGTTTCTGCCTTTCGACCCTCCTTACGGCCTCATGAATGGTTTATTTTTATCAATGGGCTGGGTAGCGGTTTTGGCTATTCCTCAACTAATTGACTTCCTGGAATTTGAATGGCTGTTGCTTCTTGGAATAGGAGGGGTGCTTTATACAATCGGTGCATTTATTGTCGGCTTGCGACGCCCAGATCCTTGGCCTGAGATTTTCGGATACCATGAAATTTGGCATGCAATGGTTGTTGCTGCGGCGACGCTACATTACTGCGTGATGGCTTTTGGTGTTATTCCTCAAGCCTAGATTTCGGTAGTTTCAAAGTGCGAAAGTAGTAGAGTAACACAAACAAAGAAGGAACTAACAGATAAATGACATTAGGACCACATCCAAAGCCTTGGCCAAGCGGTCCTGAATATGACGTCAAATTACTTGAAGAAGGTGACACCAGAAACGTTGTTGATAAATATCGGTATTGGAGTCGCGAGGCCATCATTGCTGACTTGGATCAGTCCCGTCACTCTTTTCATATTGCAATTGAAAATTGGGAACATGATTTCAATATTGGAACTGTCGTCCGTAACGCTAATGCTTTTTTAGCTCGAGGCGTGCACATAATAGGTAAGCGTCGGTGGAATAGGAGAGGTGCTATGGTGACTGACCGCTATCAGCACATCCACCATCATCCGACCGTGGAAGAATTCATTCGATGGGCAGACGATGAATCGTGCACCGTCATTGGTATAGATAACATCCCTGGTTCTGAACCGATTGAAACATCTAAGATACCCAAAAACTGTGTTCTAGTATTTGGACAAGAAGGGCCTGGACTCAGTAATGAAATGGTCAAAGCATCAACGAAAATACTCGCAATCACGCAATACGGGTCAACAAGATCAATCAATGCAGGGGTCGCAAGTGGTGTAGCGATGTACGAATGGCTCAGACAACATTCACAAGATTGAGACTATTGCAAAGGGGGGAAAGATCCTTGCATGTAAGCCTGTTCCTCTATTTTCTTTTCAATACGCCAGCCTTCGTCGGTTTTGACACAAAAATCGTTGTACCATCCTCCAACTATAAAGACGTGCAGGCTCTTTCCCTTGGGATCATAAACCCCATCAGCATTTATAGGAACTCCAACCGGATTATGGAACATAGTTCTGCATTTTGCAGAATCTCCATGATATTCAATAAATGACTTTCCGATCATATGCTGTGTCATCGGGAACATAGATAAATTCTTCTGAAGCCATTTCTTAATGGTGAGATAGTCGCCTTTCCCTTCAGGACCACCCGAACTCTCGTAGTCTAAGAATGCGCCTTCGGTAAAGACCTCGTCAAGCATGTCCCAGTCTTTGTTGTCTATTGCTTCGACATATTTGGTCATTAACCGTTCAATCTCAAAATGATCATTTATTTCATCAATATTCATATGTTCCTAAACTATTCGACTTTCGCCATCGCCCCAATACTCGTCACGCAGTAGTCGCTTATAAAGCTTTCCAGTAGGGTGCCGTGGAAGTTCATCTCGGAAGTCAATGCTTCTTGGACATTTCACTTTTGCGAGTTGCTCCTGACAATATAACAGAAGCTCTCTCTCAAGTTCTGGTGATGCTTGATCGGGGTCAAGAAGTTGAACGACTGCTTTGACCTCTTCACCCAAATCATCATTTGGAACTCCGAAAACCGCAACGTCAAGAACTTTCTCATGCATTGTTAAGACATTTTCGGCCTCTTGCGGATAGATATTAACTCCTCCCGAAATGATCATAAAAGCTTTTCTATCTGTTAGGTATAAGAAACCGTCCTCATCAACTTTTCCAATATCACCTAGCGTCGACCAGCCATTATTCAGCTTTGCACTTTCAGTCTTTTCAGGATCATTGTGGTATTCAAAATTACCATCGCTTTCAAAGTAAACGCCACCTATCTCTCCGATTGGAAGCTCAACTCCATCATCATCAACAATATGTAATGTCCCCAATATTGCTTTTCCTACCGTTCCTTCGTGACTTAGCCAATCGTCACTGTTGCAATAGCAGAATCCGTTACCCTCGGTGCCGGCATAGTATTCGTGAATAATTTTCCCCCACCATTCAATCATTTGCTTCTTCACTGGAATTGGGCATGGTGCTGCGGCATGAACCACAGACTCAAGCGAAGAAACATCAAAAGCTTCGCGCTCGGTTTTGTCAAGTTTTAATAGTCTGACAAACATTGTTGGAACTACTTGCATAAATGTTGCTTTATATTGTTGGATACTCTGAAGAAGCTCTAGGGGGTCAAATCTCGGCATCACAATTACGGTTCCACCAATCTTGTGTATTCCACGACAAAATCGAAGTGGCGCAGCGTGATATAAGGGAGCTGGAGATAGGTAAACAGTGTTTTGATTAGCTCCAAATAGAAGACCAAGCAAGGCTGTAACCCCATCTGTATCTCCCAGAGCAGTGTCCGGCAAGGGAACTTTGACTCCCTTAGGACGTCCAGTGGTACCAGATGAATAGAGCATGTCAGCGCCCTCAACCCTTGGACCGACAGGCGTAACTGGCTGTTCTGCTAAGAGGCCCTCCAGTTGATCGTAGCCATCAACATTTCCCCCCACACTAAGTCGCAAAAAAACATTTGGTATATCATCATCTAGCTCAATAGCCTCTTGCGCTTTGTAGGTGGAGGTAATGAAAGCGCCAGCACCGCAATCGTTAATGATATAAGCCATCTCCGGTGCCGTAAGCCGAGAGCTTATCGCTGTGTAATACAAACCTGCATAATGGGCGCCCCAACAGATGGATAAAAATTCCATACGGTTTTCAAGGCATAAAGCGACATGGTCTCCGGGTTCCAACCCAGCTGCCTGAAATAGATTTGCCATTCTTTCCGCATACTCATGAAGCTCTAGGAATGATATTGATTCACCTGTATCAGACATAATGATCGCAGGCTTATCAGGGGTCGACTTCGCTATTTCACCTGGGTACATTCTTCCTCCTTTATCCTTGCAGTGATGCTAAGTGACCCAAAATAGTCTTGCAACATGAGGACAAGGAAAGAACGCTACATCAGATGATAAAAGATCGTGGCCAATCGTTTGGACGAATTAAAGCATCTGAACCGCCATCAACATAAACTAGCGACCCACACATGAAATCCGCAGCTGGGGAAAGCATCATAGCTATCCATTTAGCGATGAGGTCAGGAGAGCCAAAATCGCCAACAGGAATCGGTAAGTGCTCAACAGCAGGCCCAAATACAGGGTCGTTGATACTGTTTTTGAGCAACGGGGTCATGATCGCTCCTGGACAGATAGCGTTTAAACGAATTCCACTCCCTGCCCAATCTGCTGATGGTGCATTCAAACGGACATATCTAGCAACCGCTAATTTAGAAGCCGCATAGGATATAGCCATATCCTGTGGGCTATCAAGCGCATCAAGGAGTCCATGGGCTGTCGGCTCGTCACGAGCTAGACAGGAATTAACAAGCTCATCGGGAATATTTGGAGTAATCGTAGTTGAGTTTGAGGATACAGCTACGACGTATGAGTTCTCATTGCTTTTAACTAAAGCACCTTTCAGTCCCTCCAGAAGTTCCATTGTGCCAAACCAATTAATCGAAAGCATTAGTTTCGGATCGAAGGGAACTGAAACACCAGCGCACGTTACCAACCCATCAAGTTTGCCTCCAGACATTTCAAGCGTTGCAGCAATTGCTTCCTCTCTTCCTTCGGATGTTCCCAAATCAGTTTCAATCTCTGCATTTCGGATATCAATGCCAATCACATCTTCAGATTGAGATTCCATCAACTCTCGGGTTGCAGCCCCGATGCCCGATCCAGATCCCGTTATTGCTATAGTGCCCAAAACCCCTCCCTTGGCTATTTATAACTTTAGACTCAACTAAATTTCACCGCATATTGTGTAATTCTTTCTCTAAAGAAGCAAAATGAATATGTGACTGAAGACGATTCAAATAAACCTGGTCCACCAGATAATCCACGGGTAAAGCAGAACCCATGGGAATCAATCATGCCAATTGTTTTGTTTATCGTCTTCAACAGACTGCTGGGTTTGGCACAGGCCATCGTCGCAGCAACTGTTTGGTCTGTCGCGATCTCCATTCGGAGGTATCGAAACGGACATCCTATTGGAAAGTTTATTCCTATAGTCACGGCAGGAATTGTAATTAGGGGAGTCATAGGAATAATTACTGACAGTGAAGCTGTATATTTTGGAATTGGAATTGGGACTAAAGCATCTGTAGGAATTGGACTTATTTCTACAGCGTTATTATCTCGTGACTATTTGACAAAGCAGATTAAGAAATTTATCTATTCCAATAAATTCAGTACAGACCATCCGGCTTTCCAAACAGGAGTTAACCGAGTCGCCTGCATATTAGGACTTGCATTACTTATAAGTTCCGGTTTCGACATCTGGCTGTACAACAATGCTTCGGTTGATGGTTACTTGATTATTAGATTCTTCGTGAATTGGGTGTATACAACAGCGGTGATCATATTAGTCGCCTATTATTTGGAGCGTGAATGGGGAAAAATTGTTGGTTTCCCAGGTATTTCTAATCTCCTAAAAGGTGAATTAGAAAAGGATAGTTAAAACTTTGGAGTTGGCATGAAAAGAGATTTAGGGAATTTTGGAGTCCTCATTACCGGAGGGGGGACTGGTATCGGAAAAGCATGCGCAGCTGAGATGTACTCAAATGGGGCGCTTGTGACCATATGTGGACGAACCGAAGAGAAATTGAAACAATCTGTTCAAGAAATAGTTGAGAACCAACAAGAGGGTGGGGCCATACAATATGTGACTTGTGACGTAACCGATGAGGATCAGGTTCTCAAGACTGTTTTAGCTGCTGATGAATTTGGTGAGGGCCTTGACGGAGTTGTTGCAAATGCAGGAGGGGGAGGAGCAATAGTTCCGTACCATATGCAAAAGGCGGAAGAGTTCTCGAGAGTTCTAAACTTGAACGTCCTTGGCACGATGCTTTGCATCAAACATGCTGTTCCAATGTTGCGAAAGTCTGATAAGGCTTCTTTCGTGGGGATGTCATCCATAGCAAGTCATTTAACCCATCTATGGTTCGGAGCGTATCCTGCTGCCAAAGCAGGTATTGAAGCGATCATTCGTAATGCAGCTGACGAGTATGGGCCAGCAAATATTCGGTTCAATGCGGTCCGTCCCGGTTTTATTGAGACTGAGATTATGGAAGGAATTCCCAGAGATAGCGAGATATTTAATAGCTACATAGAAAATACGCCACTCGGAGACGTTGGACAACCATACGATGTCGCAGCACTTGTAAAATTTCTCCTCAGTAATGAATCAAGGTGGATCACTGGTCAGTGCATAAATGTTGACGGTGGGCATTCATTAAGAAGAGGGCCTCAATTCACACAGTTTTTAGGCAACTTTTCTGAAGACGAGCTCCACGGAGAACTTCCCTAATGTCTCGTACGACGTTAGGAGCAGGCTCCGTGTCACTTCGTCTCTATGCATCCGAGGGGACATCAGTTGAGCAGGTAAACCAAATGAGAGCAGCGGCCCAACTAGCCGAAGAAGTTGGCTATGACGGAGTCATGGTTAGCGAACATCATGCAGGGTTTCCTGGATACTTACCCAACCCGCTTCAGCTCAGTGCGTTTCTTTTAGCAGCGACTGAGAAAATATGGGTATCTCCTTGCCCGTTACTGCTCCCAACCAAACCACGTGCCATGCTTGCAGAAGAAATAGCTTGGTTATCGAGCGCTTACCCACATCGCGTTGGAATAGGTTTTGCAGCTGGTGCGCTTCCAGTTGACTTCGAACTTGCAGAAGTTCCATTTGATGAAAAGAATGCTCGATTCAAAAGCAGTCTTCCTTGGATCGTGAATACTCTCAGAGGAATAGCTGAAGACCCAATTGCAAAAGATCTCGCCATAAAGCAATGCAAGCTTCAGCCAATTCCAATTGCAATCGCAGCACAGAGTGCTGAAGCATGCAGAAGAGCTGCGAAACTTAATGCAGGAATTCTCTTTGATTCACTTCAATCTCCTGAAGTTTCCAAGAAGCTATCTTCTGCATATCGAGAGGCTGGAGGAAATGGACCAATTATACTAATCCGTCGTGTTTGGATAGGGAGCCCGCCAGCATCAAAGATCCAAGCTCAAATGGAGCATTATCATAGCTACGCAAGTGATCAAGCTAAAGCTAATTGGATTGAGGGAGATAGCACTGTACTCGGCCAAAATGGTGCACAAGCAGCTGAGCGTTTGATCAAAATACTACATACCTCAGGGTGCGATACAGTCAACATACGAATACATGTTGCTGGGCTAGAGGCCAATCAAATAAGTGAACAATTGGAAAAACATAAAGATGATTTAGTTCCATTGTTGAAATCTGATCTCAGGCCTATCTAAGCTCTGGGGTTAAGTCCATAGGGCAAGACGCTAAACCATAAACAAAGGCATTAGGCATTTCTACAGGGTCACCAGCAAGAGCAAAGCTTTCTACACGCTTAATTAGTTGCTCGTAGAAGAGTTTTATTTCCAGACGAGCTAAAGAAGCACCTAAACAGAAGTGAGTGCCAAAGCCAAAAGCAATATGGTGGTTTGGGTCCCTAGTCACATCGAGTGTTTCAGGGTTATTAAATTTTTCTAAATCCCTATTCGCTGAAGAATACATAAGCACGACTTGGTCTCCCTTACGTATCGTTTTGCCATGTATGACATAATCCTCTGTAGCGACACGACACATATTATGAATAGGGGTTACATACCGAATAAATTCCTCTACAGCAATTTCAAGATCTGCACCTTTCTTTAGCAGCTCCCACTGAGTAGGTGAGTTAGCAAGATGAAGCATCGATCTCGCAATCACTGTGCGGGTTGTTTCCGCTCCTCCATCAAGCAACAGCAAACAATCACTTATTATTTGATCTAGACCAAAATCTGAACCATCCTTTAAACCCTCAGACTCGGCCACTATCCAAGCGGACATTATGTCATCTGAAGGGTTTATTTTCTTCTCAGAATAAAGTTTCATGCAGGCCTCCACGAACTCAAAAACTGCTTTAGTTCCCTCTTCGTTTTGGTAACGAGGCCCGCCACCCAAAGCGATCGTTTCTTCAGACCACCTATGAAGTGCGGGCCAAAGATCTTCAGGAAACCCAAGTAGATGTCCAATCATCATCGCCGGAAGAGGAGCAGCGAGTTCACCGACAATATCGGTCGGTCTTTCATTGGACAATGCATCATCAAGAAGGTGCTCCACAGCACCTGTGATATGCGGCGTCCAAGAACTAACTGATCGAGGAGTGAATCTTCTAGAAACCAGCAACCTACGAACATTATGTTGAGGATCATCTAATCCAATTATTGATGAATCCGCAGGGAGGTTAGGGCGATATCCACCCTTCTCCCTATCTGAATTGATGAAGACTACTTTATTCTTTTCAATTTCAACAATATCGTCATACCGAGAGATACCCCATATCTCATTATGGGCATCCCAATAGATAGGGTCCTCTTCGCGCATCCATTGATAGGTCTCATAGGGATTATTCGTATAGAACTCACCATCAAGGAGATCAATCGATCTATCAGTCACGGAAACACAGTACCCCGTATCTACAAACATCGCCTCATCTGTCCTGAAAACTCACCCATGGAACTCCCAAATCATGGCAAGAGACGATAGCGTGATGGTATGTCAATAGGTATAGATTTGGAACGATTCGGCCTCCTACAAGCTGTTGTTGATAAAGATAATTACAAAAGCTCAGTAAGTAGATTTCAAGAAGAGAATATCTTGCTCCCTACCTTCGAAGAGCTAGCGGACCCCACCAAGATACCCAATTCTGTGAACGAGGCACTCAAGCAAATAGATCCCAACGATGCCCACCCCTTAAACCTATTTAGAGTCCATTGGTACAATGAATATGGAGCAAGGGGGACCGTAGATGTTCCGCAACATATTGTCCTTCCACCAGAGCTAACAGGCGTTGAAGCGAAAATCGTATTGGCCTATGGGAACCGCTTCCCCATGATTACAGCTCATAAAGTCTTGGCTGCTTATTCCTGCTTTGTGCCACGTGTTATCAGCGGCCAATTTAATCCGACTCACCATAGAGCTATATGGCCATCGACAGGTAACTTCGCCAGAGGGGGAATAGCGATATCTACTTTAATGCGAAGCCGTGGAGTAGCTGTCTTGCCAGAGAATATGAGCCAAGAACGCTTTGACTGGTTAGATAAATGGGTTATGAACCCAGACGATATTATTCGAACACCTGGGTCAGAAAGTAATGTCAAAGAAATCTATGATGCATGTAACGAACTTGAAAAAGATGAATCAAACTTTATCTTTAACCAGTTCTCCGAATATGCAAATCATATTGGGCACTATGCAGTAACGGGTAGGGCACTAGGTCACGTATTTGACTTTCTTAAAGCTAAGCAGCCACAGCTAAACCTCGCTGCCTGCACATTTGCTTCCGGATCGGCAGGTACTCTCGCTGCCGGTGACAGGTTAAAAGACGATTATGGTGCAAAGATTATCGCCGTAGAGGCCCTTGAGTGCCCCACAATGCTTTACAACGGGTATGGAGAACACAACATACAGGGGATAGGGGACAAACATATACCTTTGATCCACAATGTCATGAATACAGATATCGTTGCCGGGATATCTGATGCAGCTACAGATGGGTTAAACCTCGTATTTACAACCGATAGCGGAAAGGAATACCTAAAGTCTGAACATCATATTCCAGCGGGAATTGTAGACAACCTTAAACATTTGGGGTTCTCTTCTATCTGCAACATGATGGCCTCGATCAAAACCGCTAAAGAGTTGAACCTAGGCCCTAACGATGTAATCATGACGGTTGCGACAGATGGCTCCGAACTTTACGAAAGCGAAAAAGCTCATTTGATGAGAGACAAGTACCCCAACGGCTTCACTACTAAAGATGCGCACGAAATTTTTACTACTCACGTTGTCAATGCAGATTCCCAACACTTAGAAATTCTCAATGATGTCGGGAGAAATCGGATCTTCAACCTCGGCTACTACACATGGGTTGAGCAGCAGGGTATTCCCATAGAAGATTTTGACGCACGGCGATCACAAGAATTTTGGAATGAACTGCATAAGTTTCCACCTATCTGGGATGAAATGATTCACGATTTTAATGCCCAAACCGGCGTGTCAGCCTAACGTGAGCTCATATCACGACAGCAACACTTCTTGGATACTGACACCAGACAAGGCAGAGTGGCCTGACAAAGGTGACAAAGAGTTAAATCCTTACATCCGGTGGCGAAAAATGTTGTGGTCATGGCACAAAGCAATTGATCGTGGGTGGAAAGACGAAGAATTCATATCCTTAGTGAAGGAAATAGACGATGCTATTGAAAGCACTTCTGGATCAAACTTCACGATAACACCCACTGGCATCTGGGAAAATGCCTCAGACCTTTTACCTGAATCTGTTCTTTGGAAAGACGAAACGCAAAATGTAGGTGGTTCGCATAAAGCTCGTCACCTTATGGGGTTACTACTCCATCTTGCTGTCGATTCAATTGAAGAAAATAAAAGACTTGCAATATCATCATGCGGAAATGCGGCAATAGGGGCAGCAACCGTAGCACGAGCTGCTGGGCGCCCGATAGATGTGTTCATCCCTACATGGGCAAATGCCGCAATTGTCGCAGAGTTGGAATCACTCGGAGCTCAAATCCATGTTTGCGAAAGAAAGAAAGATCAGCTTGGAGACCCATGCATGATTCAATTTCATAAGGCAATTGAAAGTGGTGCTCTGCCATTTGGTGTTCAAGCTACAGAGAACATACTCACTCTTGATGGTGGGCGAACAATAGGGTGGGAATTGGCTGAAGCTCTTGAAGAAAACCCTGCTGATGATTTATTTATCCAAGTAGGCGGGGGAGCACTACTAACCAGTTGCGCAATAGGGCTGTTTGAAGCAGCACAATTCAGAAGACTTTCTAAAGTTCCTAGAATTTGGGCAGTTCAAGCTGAGGGATGCGCACCATTTGATGCGGCTTGGAAGAAGATACCTAAAGAAAAAACCGTTAGCGAAGTAATTGAGTATTGCCAAGAGCATCAGTCTGAGCTTATGACACCATGGGCTAACCCGACAGGTTTGGCGACTGGCATTCTTGATGATATTACTTACGACTGGATCGGAGTTGTGCGTTCCTTATTACTTACTAACGGAGGTAGTGTAGTTGCGCGTGAAGAACAAGTAGCGCAGGCAAGCGATCTCGTTCCAAGTTTAGGAATACAAACTGAACCTACGGGAGCTGCTTCTGTGGCAGGAGCGATCAATTCATATGAATCGGGCCAAATAGGTGGTCAAACTACAATCGCAGTATTATTAACCGGGAAAGACCGAAGCATTAATCAAGGCTTTGATTAACGATTACATTATCCCTACGGCTCAATGTCATCCAGATTTGACCAGGGGGGATAAGCATGGGGGAACCGTCATCTAATGTCAAAGTAAACCATTCGCGTTCGCTAGATCTTGACCAATTACCCTTTTGCATTTTCCCTCCGTGGAAAACCCATGCAGTGCCAGATCCAACAGTTTCGGCGACAGGAACATTAGATCCAGACTCGCAGCCATAACAAGTAAGAAAATAAATAGTCTCAAGCATGATAAGTGTGTCTGCAGAAATTCTACGAGCATTGTTATTCGGATCTAAGTAGTAGTGCGGTTGATTGGTAACTTCGCCAGAGGGGGAATAGCGATCTACAGTGCTCTTTTCATAATGGAATTCCTCCTCATTCCAATACCAAGAAGTCGTGTAGTCAAACCAATACTTAAGAGTTACGTCCTCCGCTACGGCCGCATCATCGGGCATATCACCGAACTCCCAAAGTGGGCTTAAGGGATTTGAATAAGTTCCGCGATTATCAAGAGTTCGTAAAGAATTCGTGTCGCCATACAAATTCCAAGGTCTTGGTCTGGCAGATACCCGGAAAGACCCAGGTGGTTCAATAAACCATCGGGCAGTAGAAGCATCTCCAATAGCTTGAATCCAGTCTTGCCCGCCTGAATTTACAAATGTTGAAGCCCATGAGTTCTGAAGTGCAAAGTCGGTTGGCCTCATAGACCGAATGGGTCCAACGAAGTCAGTGTCAGAAGCTTGAAAAACCGCTAAATATCTGGTGATGCCCTCGACCCAGACTTCAATCATCATATCTGCTAACTGGATTCCAGACTGTGGTCGAGCTTCCTCATGGTTATCAACTTTGATCACTAATATTCTTCTTTCGAGAGTCTCATCATCAACGGCTAAACCATTAAAAGGCGACCGCGTGATGCCATCTATTTCGCCTTGTTCAAAAATCGTCGGCGTCGGGGTTGGAATGGGAGTAGGCGATGGTGTCGGAACACGTGTTGGTGATGGTGATGGTGTTGGGGTCGGCGTGGACTCGACTGTGGGGTTCGTTGGTTGACTAGTGAGTTCTTCGGTCGGTTCAATGGGCGCAAGCGCGGGTTGATTAGAATCGGAACAAGCTATAACTCCTGTCAGGAGCACAAATACAGAACAAAAGGCTATCAGAGATTGGAAACGTACTAGTGGCCTGTGAGCATATGGGGAGTTGGGGTGCACAGATGGATAGTAGAGGATAATTTCATACTTTTAATGTCATTGATTGGATTATAAGTCGCCTATTTCGGCAGGGCCGAAAAGCGGATCTTTACCACGTATCGCCCCCCATCGGCGCGTACCGTACTCAAAATGCCACCACTCACAATTGAGAACTACAAAGCCAGCTTCAGTCATGGACCAGTAAAGCCACCTTCGTAACTCTCTATCAATGCTTTTCTTAGTTTCTAATGCGTCAGCAGCCGCTAAATCGGTGAAATCATCAAAACCCGTACCCAATCCGAGAGGGATTCCGTGAAGTGTGAAGCTACAGTCAACTGTCCCGCCAGATAAGTGAGGCGGACAAAGTCGGGGTTCGCTATCAGCAGGCGAGACAAAACCTTCAGGCAAAATTGGATCCTTGTAGGCTGCATCAAACAGTTCTGCTTGGAGATCTAGTGGTCGCCAAGCATCAAAAACGCATAAACCCCATGGCTCAGGAAGTGAATCAGCGACTTTGCAAAGGAGAGCATATGCCTCTGGACGTAACCAAGTCCCATTTCGAGCATGATTCCAACCTGCGTTTAGGTAACTTGCGATGGTCTTGATTCGGGGGTGTTCAACTATTTCTAAGTTCCCCAAAGTATCCGGAGCATCAGGAAAATTCGATGGTTCTACCAGAGTTGGCATGGGTTCTGTCTCTGGTGGATAAATTCCAAATCTTTGACATACCTGCTCGCCTGATTCCGTGAGTAGTGGATCATTGAAATAAGGCATGAAATGAAGGTACATCAAATGTGAGCTCACAACAGATCAAAATACAAAGATTCGCTTCAGCGAGAACCACAAAGAAGTGTAGGCTATCCACAAGGACCGGGTACGGGTGATTGTTCTTTATGTATGATGCTGAAGCGATTGTAATAGGAGGAGGCCATAATGGGCTTATCTGCGCTGCATATCTAGCCAAAGCAGGCGTTAACACAATTCTTGTGGAAGCGAGAGATTCAGTCGGGGGATGTGCCTCGACAGTTTCTGACCTGGGTGCAAGATTTAATATTTGTGCCTGCGATCATAGCTTGATTAGGGCAATGCCTTTAATAGACGAATTAAATCTAAGCTCCCATGGATTGGATTACCTGGAACCGGAGGCTACTTATGTGAACGCTTTTCATGAAGATAATGGTTCTTGGGTTTTCTACCATGACTCGAACCAAACACTTGATGGGTTATCAATCACACATCCATCCGAAGTCGAGAACTACGAGCGATATTTAAAAGATGCGATACCAGTAGCAGATCTTGTAATCAAAATAGCTCAAAGCGGGGCCTCAATGCCGGAGTTTCTGCAAGCTGCAACCCGACAAAAGATGAAAGGACTAGCCAAGCTTCTTCGTTGGAGCAAAGCTAGTGCAGTTGAGGTATTCAAAGACTATTTCGATGACTGGCACCTTTACATGCCCGGAATCAGCACAGGGCCAACTGTGTGGGGTGCCCCCCCAGAAGCCCCAGGAACCGGTTTAGCAGCGACTGTCTACGCAACAAGGCATTTAATAGCAAGCGGTAGACCGCGAAGGGGAAGTGGCTCACTCCCAGATGCCATACTAAAAAGCTATCTCAGTAGTGGAGGACAAGTACGTTTGAAAAGTATTGTTGAAAAACTCCAAATTGAAAACAATAAAGTGAAGGCGGTTCAACTCCAAGACGGTAATGTCATAGAAGCCCCGATTGTGGTAGCTGCATGCGACCCTCACAATGTCCTCGTTAATTGGATTGACGAAGCGCCAGTACCCGCTAAATCTTTAATATCGAGATGGCAAAAGGAACCTGCTCCAGAGGGCTACGAGTCAAAACTAGATGGCATAGTTCAAAATTTGCCAACATATAAATTCATGTCCGAACTTGCGGGGAGATTTGACCACACTGACTTATCACAGTCAACAGTAATTATCTCACCATCACCTGAGAAGCTAAATGAAGCTCACGTTCTAAAAGGCCAAGGTCTTATTTCCGACCAACCCACTATGTTAGCGAGCATACCCTCAGCTTTAGACCCAGAAATGAAAGCAGATAATGGCCTGCATACATTTGGTCTAGAAGTTCTTTTCACTCCTTATTCTCTCAACGGGGGGTGGCAAGAATCAAAAGAACCAGATCGATGGCTGAAAATCTGGGGAGACCTTATGGATGGAGACCTTAGGTCACAAATCACGAACTGGAGGGCTATGACCCCAGATGTCTACGAAAGAGACTTCTTTATGTCAAAAGGTCATAGTCCTGGATACGCAGCCTCTCCTTTAGCAACACTCGTCGGAAGGAGCCCTGAGTTAAGTAGATATAAAACACCGATCAAAGGACTGTACCTAACTGGTGCAGGCACATTTCCAGGTGCCGGAATATTTGGTGCCCCAGGAACAAATGCAGCAAAAACAGTTCTAAAGTCAATGGGTAATTCCTGACGATGACCAAACTTAGTATAAATATTATGCCTATCTCTCCTGCCGAAGAGATTGCGGAACTAGCCGCTTATGCAGAAAGTAAAGGTTTTTCTCGTTGCTGGATTTATGACGAAGGACTAGTTACCCGAGACGTATATGTAGTTCTTGCTGCTATTGCAGCTAAGACAGAAAAGATATTAATTGGGCCCGGTATTACCAATGCCTATGTTCGACACCCAGGAGTTACGGCATCTGCGATAGCTACAATTAACGAATTCAGCGATGGACGCGCATTTTTAGGTTTGGGTTCCGGAGGCGGATTAACGCTTGACCCGATGAAAATCATCCGGCACAAGCCTTTGACGTTAGTGCGAGAGATGGTTGAAGTTCTCCGACTGCTATTTAGCGGCGAAACAGTGAGTTTCTCGGGAGAGGAACTTTCAATTGGTCCTACCCAGCTGAACTATGGAGGCAAGGAAATAGATATCTTTTTAGCGGGGCGTGGCCCTAAGATGCTAGAACTCGGAGCCCAGAAGGCTGATGGGTTTTACCTAAGCTACATATACAAAAAACACCTTCCGGATGTTATCGCTAAGCTACGCTCAGAGAACAGGCCAGATACCAAAAGGTTCAACATCGTTTACTCAACAATGCTAGTCACTGAAGAAAAAGAATTAGAAGATGCTAAAGCTCAACTCTCGTTCAGACTTGTGGATTCTCCGCTAAATATAAAAGAAGAAATTGGAATGACTCAAGGAGACGAGGCCAAAATTAAGGATGCTCTTAGAGAAGGCGGCCCTCAGCTAGCCGGAAAATTCGTCAAGGAAGAATGGGTGGAAGAATTTACATTAACTGGGAATTTGGAATCATGCAGAGAAGAATTGTTCCAATTCTTTGAAGCGGGTATAGATGAGTATCAACTACCTGTGTACGAACTGCAATCTGCCGAAAAGGATATTGAACGAGCTGCTACCTTCTTTAAAGGTGAACTTCCGTAGGGGCTCATCGCCCTTCCCAGCGTTTTAAATTAGCAACATCTATCCCTAAATGATCTAATGCTCTGCCTACAGAATGATCAACGATATCCTCAAGGTTTTTAGGGTTGTTATAAAAAGCGGGAATAGGAGGATATATCACTGCTCCGATTTCGGTAGCCTTTGCCATAAGACGAAGGTGCCCTAAATGAAACGGGGTTTCACGAACCATAAGTACCAAGGGGCGTCGTTCCTTTAGCGTCACATCCGCAGCTCGGGAAACCAAGTCAGCGCCAAATGAGTTCGCTACGGCAGAGAGCGTTTTGATTGAGCAGGGAGCAACTATCATCCCAGACGTCTTAAATGACCCGCTAGCGATAGAGGCGCCGATATCTCGTGCACTATGTAACACATCAGCTAATTCCTCAATCTCTGAAACACTGCATTCAGTTTCAATCCCGATGGTGGTTTTTGCTGAAGGAGTTATAACAAGGTGGGATCTTACATCTTCTATTTGCCGGAGCATTTGTAAAACACGCATCCCATATATTGAGCCACTAGCTCCAGAGATAGCAACCACCACGTTCCTCGGGCTCATATTATCCTTTAAAAAATCTAGAAAGATCAACGGAAGGATAAGCTACCCGTTCACCATATTCACGCCGTTCTCTTTTATAGGTGGCATCAATTCCGACCTTCGTACTTATTCCACGTTTATCAGCTGTCGGATCCATTTCGTGACCTTGTGCCTCACCAACTTGGAAAACATCGCGCTCCCAGTGCACTCGATTCGTTATTGCCCAAAGAACCTCAGAAGATTCATGCATATTCACATCACGGTCCACCACCACAACATTTCGTATGTTGATGTGTGCTGACATTGCTGCCATTGCCAGATTTTTTGGAGTGCCGGGGTTATCCCGATCTATCTGGATTACTGCCATAAAACCATTGCCATAGGGTGGAATAATCACATCTGCATTTGGGTCAATGTGGCGGATATGTTTGCGGAGTAATGGTTCTCTGGGGAGGATATTTCCGATATAAATATGTTCATACCAACCTGGAATTATCGTTTGGTAAATGGGTTCATTTCTAAAGGAAATTGCTGAAACCTCTAAAGTTGGCGAATCCCACATCTCCCCGTGGTAACCATGGAACTCTGCGAGCGGCCCTTCAGGTGCTCTTTCTGCTGGCCTGATATGGCCCTCAATCACGATCTCGGAATGTGCAGGTATATCAATATCAACGGTCTTCCCCTTGCAGACCTTTATGCCTTCGTCACGAATGGCGCCTGCGATTAATAATTCATCAACTGGCGTCCGCACCCCAGCAGCAATCATAATTGCGGGGTCAAGGCCCATCGCTAAGGCTACCGGAAATGGCTCTTCTGGGTCAGGGCGAGATTTCATGAAAGTTCCAACATCTCGCCATTCATTGACGTTAAAGCCGAGAATATTCTTCTCTAACACGAGCATGCGATTGTAGGAGAGGTTGCCACGCCCTGAAACTGGGTCCTTTGTCACTGAAACTGCACCTGTGATGAAAGACCCTCCGTCACCTCTGCTATGTTTTGGAATTGGCAAAACGCTAAGATCAATATCGTCACCAGTTAAGCAATTCTCGTGCCAATCGGCTTCTGTTGTAAGTTGCGTAGAAATCCCATTACTAATCTCGAGTGCTTCACCCATAACGTCAACGATCGATTCCGGGTCACACTCTAAAGCCAGTGCTGTCCTTCTATGCGATGAAACTCCTCCTGCAAAAATCGGCATTTCTGTTTCTTTGACATTAGTGAAGAAGGCTGCTCCTCCGTCGCTGCGAGCGAGTGATGCTGTTATGTCAGCAATTTCGTGATTGATTGAAACCTCCGTGGATATCTTAGCGAGTTGGCCGTTCTCTTCTAGGACATTGATAAATGAGCGTAAGTCGTTAATATCAGCCATGCTATAGAATATACCTCAGATAGGTATTACGCCTTTTGGAGCATAAAATAGGTTATGTCCAACTCCACAGCCACTTCACTATGCATCAAAAATGCTTTTATTCCCGGACGTGGGCTAAGTGATATAGGTATTGATCAAGGGAAAATCACTTCCTTCACTCAGCCAAGTGAAACGCACGCGTATAACGAAGTTCATGATCTCAAAGGGTGGTTGCTTGTCCCTGCAATGGCTGAGCCACATGCTCACTTGGACAAAGCTTTAACGGCAGATATTGTCCCAAATCCATCAGGGGAGCTAATGGGAGCGATCAATGCTTGGATTGATGCCGCAGAAAAGGGAACATTTACGCATGAGAACACAGTTCAGCGAGCATGCGAAGCAATGGAGTTACTGGTCACCCATGGAATAACAGCTGTCCGAACGCATGTTAACGTCACTGCTGAAATCGGCACCTCATCAGTAGAAGCTCTGTCTGAGGCAAAGAATCAATTCAATGATGTATTAGATGTCCAAGTAGTGGCGTTGATGAATTCCCCGATGACAGGACCGGACAGCAAGGGCAATGTTGAAGCGCTACATTCCGTAATAGAGTTCGGCGTTGACTTTGTAGGCGGTTGTCCTCACCTTGAACCAGAACCTCAAAAGATGATCACTTTTATGTTGGGAATTTCGCAAGATGCAGGACTGGGTATTGACTTCCACATTGATGAAACACTCAATAAAGACATGCTGACTTTGAAAGAGTTAGCCAAGCAAGTGATTAACACCAGCTTTCCATACCCCGTATCAGCGAGTCATTGTGTTTCACTTGGAATGCAATCTGAAAAGACCCAGTCAGAGGTTTCAAAGCTCGTCGCTGAAGCAAACATAAGCGTTTTTGCACTCCCTCAGACAAATCTTTACTTGCAAGGGCGTGAACATCAGGAAGCTATGCCGCGAGGTTTGACTGCAGTCAAAGCCCTAATCGAAAATGGAGTTCTAGTTGCCGCAGGAGCAGATAATGTCCGCGATCCTTTTAATCTCATGGGTCGCAGCGACCCTTTAGAAACTGCTTCGTTGATGGTGATGGCAGGGCATCAAAGTATTGAGAATGCATTTGAAATGGTAAGCGTTAATGCAAGAAAAGCCATGGGTCTTGAATCCGCTTGTTTAAATCAAGGAGACTTAGCCGACTTTGTAGCTATTGATGCACCATCGCTGGGAGCTGCAATGGCTGATGCGCCAATGAGTAGACGAGTTTTCAAAGAAGGGAAACTAGTTGGGAAAGCAGATCAGACTTCCGCGATATATAGAGGGTCATGAATCGCTCAGCATCAATCGCGACTGATTTAGTTCTAAGCCCATTTGGCGCTTCGGCAAAGGAACTGGTTGAAGCTGCGACGTGTGCTGATGAAAGTGGTTTCGATGGGGTTTGGGTCTTAGATCATTTCAGTGGAAAATTAGTAGGCAAAGGTTGGTCACATGAACCCTTCACTGTCCTTGGAGCGATAGCTAATGCAACAAAAAAAGTGAACGTCGGACCACTCGTTGCAAACATGGTTAACCGAAACCCAGTGTTACTAGCATCGTCCTTTTCTTCACTGCAGTCCCTAGCTTCGGGAAGAGCTGTGTTGGGTCTCGGGACAGGAGCTCCTCCAGGGTCAAGATTTGCTTTAGAACAAGAAATGATAGGCAGAGGACTCGAAGAGGAAGGAACTAAGCGGCGTGAGCGCCTAATTGAAACTATTAATGCTTTAAGAAGTATTTGGAAAGGCGAAAAGAATTTTGGAGGAAACTACTTCTCATATGAGGGTTTAGAGAGCGTTATCGTGCCTAGCATGCCTTTACGAATCATAGTTGGGGCAAACGGGAGAAGAATGATTGAGTTGGCTTCAAATCATGCTGATGGTGTGAATATTCGGGTAGGTCCTTCTATCAAAGACTTGATTCATCTCGCTATTGAGTTGGCGCCTAGCGCAGACTTTGAGATTAGTATTCACGAAGACTTTGATTACAGCCATCCTTTTGGCGGAGATCTTGAAAAGTGGGTGCAATGGGGTGTCACAAAACGGGCGTGCATGGTCAGTGCGCCCTTTGATATAAAAGAGATCAGCGCGATTGGCGAACGGATCGTCGCAGCAACTAGTTAAAGCTGAATGAGCCCCTACGTTTATACTAACCCTGCTCGATCAGACCATTTCCCTATCGCTTTATTTTGAAGCCATGTGAAGAGAAGGAAAACTGCCACACCAAGTCCTGCAGATAAGATAACGGAGGTGAGGAGCTCTTCTCCTTGCAACCGGCTTGCAAATCGCTTTATCAACTGACCCAAACCAACTTCGCCTCTACCGAAGAAGAAATCACCGACTATCGCGCCAACAACTGAAAGTCCAGCAGAAATTCTCAAACCGGCGAATAAAGCTGGCAAAGCTGCCGGGAACATGAGTTTCCGTAATCTCGTTACACGATTAACGTGGTGGAGTGTAAATAAATCATGCATTCCTTTTTCGGCAGATTGTAACCCGAACAAGGTATTAACAATGATCGGGAATAGGGCAATGATGATACAAACTACAACCCGCGATGTCTGCCCGGTGCCCCACCAAAATGAGATAAGAGGAACAATTGCTAAGATCGGAACCGCTTGCAACGTTACAAGGAAAGGGAACAAGGCTTTCTCCACTGATACAGCCTGACTCATCAGAACAGCTAGGAACAATCCGATTAGAATGGCAAGCACTAAACCAATTCCAGCAACTTTTGTTGACGACCACAAAGATTGAAGCATCTCGGACATTCCGCCGGTACCTCCCCAATCAAGGAAACCTTCGGTTAACACCTTGTCAGGCGGTCGCAACAAAAACCTTCTGTTTTCTGCCAGCATTACATAGGAAATAAAATACCAACCTCCAAGGACCAAAGCCCCAAACAGTATCGGCGGTATTATGTTGAGTGCTATTGATTTAGCTTTTCCTGGCCCAACTGATTTTGGTGCAGTAGTTTCTACAACAGTGTCAGTCATGAATGCCCTCCTCTTAGTTCCTTAGACACTTCTCCGGAAATTCTTGCAAATTCTGCGTCAAATCGTAAATCAGGTTTCCTCGGATAATCGAACGGTATATCAAAAGATGCAACAATCTTACCAGGTCTTGCTGACATAACTAAAACCTTAGTAGACATAAACACAGCCTCCGTGATTGAGTGTGTTATGAACAAACCGGCGAAACCCTCTTGCAAGAACAACTGTTGAGTCTCTTCGTTAAGGTGTTCTCTTGTGATTTCATCAACAGCACCAAAAGGTTCATCAAATAAGAATACTGGTGGCTTGAGAGTCAGAGTTCGTGCGAGTGATGCACGCATTTTCATTCCGCCGGATAATGATTTCGGATAATGATTCTGAAAACCTTGTAAGCCGACAAGATCAATTGAAGCTTCAGCAAGTTCACGACGCTCGGCTCTCCCCATTCCATGAAGTTCGCATAACAGTTCAACATTTCCGAGCACCGTTCTCCACGGAAGCAAAGTTGCGTCCTGAAATACATAGCCCAATCTGTCTCTGTCAACGGCTACATCACCAGCTGTCGGTTCCAAGAGCCCAGAGGCAATTTTTAGCAGGGTAGATTTACCGCAACCAGATGGCCCCACAACTGTCACAAACTCGCCTTTATCAACAGAAAAGGAAATATTCTGTAGTGTCTCAGTTCCATCAGGGAATATCATCCCAATATCATCGAAGGCTAAAGCAGCACTTCCGTTATTACCCATTGACGATTCCTTTTGAATTACGTAATCAACGAAACAATACAACGTCTTTTGTCGTTAAGCGAACTTATATGGACAGATAGAGCTATTTCTTTGATTGCTTGCGGCATAAGGCGCATCGTGTACGCTTCTTTAATGGTCATTGAGTTCCTCACGTTTACTGTCCCAATAGCAATTCAAAATCAATGGAAAGCTTTGGATGAGGCTGTGTGGACTTGTTTTTTAGAGAAGCAGAAGGGCTTTGTCCAAAAGGAATTGTGGCAGTCCCCAGAAAATCCGGAAAAGTTGCATGCAGTAATCTGGTGGAGAGATAAGGATTCATGGAAAGCAATAACTGATGAGCAGATAAGAACGGTAGATATGGGAATGGGTGATTATCTCATTGAGCCAGAAATGTGTGAGTTTGTAGTTATTACTGACTCCGAATAGGACATGTCGGTGCCCTTTGAAGTAGGATTCCTTTAGAGGATGATATGAAAACTGGCATATTTCTATTTGGTGGTGTTGAGATGGACGACGCAGGGGCTGGGCCTCCTGCGCCTACTGATAGAAGGTATGGACCGAAGGAAATATGGCATGCCACAGAACGGATTCTTGATATGGGCGTCCTCTCCGACAAATTAGGTTTTGACTCCTACTGGTTAACTGAACATCACTTCCAATACGAAGGGTATGAGGTTGTACCAAATGGGATGATGCTTGGGGGTATCCTTGCTGAACGAACTGAGAACATCCAAATCGGTATGATGTTCAATGTCGTCGGGCAATGGCATCCGTTAAAACTCGCTGAAGACTTTGCGACACTGCACAATATCTCAGGCGGGCGAGGAGCATTGGGTATTGCTCGTGGGACCGTTCCGCGCGAAGCAGAGAATTTGGGCTCAAAGATAGGTTCTTATGACAATCCTGACAGCCTCGCAGCGGACGAGTTCAACAGGAAACAATTTGAAGAAGCTGTTGAAGTTATTAGATTAGCTCTTGATAACGACACATTTAGTTTTGACGGAGATGTCTATACATTTCCTGTTCCGGGTATCCCAGACAGAGGAGGTTTCGTCCAAGACCTGACCCTCGTTCCACGTCCGCTATACCCGTATGAAATTTGGCAGGCAATTACATCACCGCCAACCCTTGAGACAGTTCCGCGAAATGGGTGGGGAGGAGTCATGTGGCTAAAGCATTTTGAGTTCATGAAACAATTTTGGGAAAAATATGCGTCAATTTATCAAGACTCGCATGGTGTAGCCTTAGCACCTGGAGAGAAAAGAACCCTTGTTCTATGCACCTGTGTTGAAGAAACAAAAGAAGCAGCGATTAAGTCGGTACGCAATGGCCATGATGAAATGTGGAAATTCCTTGGTCCATACGGCTGGAGTAAAGGGTACATGGGACCTAATGGCGGGCCTGCACAATCTGGCCTTATACCCACCCTTGAAGAGTCTATTGAGAACAAAGTCTGGTTGGTTGGAAACGCCGATGATGTTGCAGAGCAGATTCAGTGGTATTGCGACTATCTTGGGGGAGTCGAGAATCTCGTTCTTTTCCCTGCTATGCCCGGAGACCAGTACTCCAAAGTGGAGGAGCAACTGCATCGGTTAGCCGAAGATGTTATGCCCCAGTTGTGATAGCCCTTGCTATTTAATTTCTCATCAGGGAAAGGGCTAAAACTTGGAAGTGTTAATTCTGCAAGCCCACCCAAGCGCTAATAGTTTCAACCAAGCTATTCTCGACACAGCGCTTGTATCTCTCCAGCGAAGCGGTATCAACCCAACTGTGATACGACTTGGCAAAGAGAAGTTGCGGGTAAATACCGCTTTGAGAAAACCGTCGGCTCTTATGCTCATATACCCAACTTGGTGGGGAGGGTACCCTGCATCTTTAATGCAATGGATAAGTGAAATGCACCAAAGTCAAAGTGACCTATTTCAAGATGTTAGAACGATTTTGTCTATCACGACGCATGGCTCAAGCAAATTCATTAACTTACTACAGGGTGAGTGGGGTAGGTCATATACAAAAAATAAAATAGCTAAGATTTGCGATAACAGTGTGCAGTTGAAATGGACTTCTCTTTACAAGATTGATAGATGCACTCACGAAGAACTAGAGAGCTATCTCACTAAAGTTAAAAGCGACGTAACGGAATTCATCGCTAGCTAAATTTGACCACCTTTCATTAAATTGTCTCTTGCCAATGCCCCAAATGATTCAAGATCGTGAATGACTGAAATCGAAGACCTGCATCTTAAACCAGCGTTCATTCGAATAGCTCTTAATAAAGACTTACTAGGGCTTGACCTTTTCATTCTCTTTATGTTTGGCTCCGTAAGTGCAAGAAAATGGATATGTCGTAAATTATTTAGAGCGCCTTTGACCCGCCCACTTCCCGAAAAGGTGAATGAAACCCCAGGAATGAAGACACGCTCAAACCAGCTTTTTACGACAGCAGGGAAAAGGTCATTGATAAGTGGGTAGCACAGTATTAAACCTTCTGTAGTCTTCACTAACTCAGCGGACGTCTTCTGAGCAGTTGAAATTAAATTATTTTCAAGATGGTACGACTCTCGCTCGCGCTCCGACATGAAGTCGTCGAAACCTTCCTTTACTAAATTCAGAGTTGAAATCGTAACTGGCAACTGCGATAGGGACCCAGAGATAGCCTGTAACGGGATATCTGAATCCTCAAAGCCGTTTACTATCAAAAGTCTCATTCACTAACTATTTCATACTTTGAAGATGTCTATAAAAATTGTTAATAACTTGTATCAACTGATCTTGCATGTAATGTCAGTCCATGGCACAAAGAATGGGACTCTACCTCCAAGACAAGCATGATATAAAATATGAACTCCAGATAGCGCAATATGCAGAGGAAAAAGGCTTTTCCGAGATCTGGCAGGCGGACACAAGACTGGCGCGTGACTGTATCGTTATGATGAGCGCGTTATTGACGCACACATCCCGAATAAAGATTGGCAGCGGTGTATTGCCAATTTACACGCGTAATCCAGCGGTTATTGCTGCTTCATGGAGCACTATGTGGGAACTAGCGGGTTTAACGCCCAACGGAGAGAGCAGAGTCATGTTAGGTCTCGGGGCATGGTGGGAACCCATAGCTTCTCGAGTTGGCGCAGATCGTAGGTCGCCTTTAAAAGCGATGCGAGAAAATATTGAGGCTATTCGAGCATTGTTCTCCATGGAGGAGGTTAGCTACGAGGGGGAATTCGTTAAATTAGACCACGTGAAGTTAGATGTTGCATACGGGTCCACTGAACCTAGGAATATACCTATATACATTGGGGCAACGGGGCCTAAGATGCTGCAATTAAGCGGAGAAATTTGCGATGGCCCAGTCCTCAATTATGTCGTGTCAACTGAGTATATAAAGGATGCTGTGGGCCAAGTTGAGATTGGTGCCCAGCGAAGTGGGAGAGAGATCTCTGCGATAGATAGGCCTGAATTGCTGGCCTGTTCTTTATCAGATGATGACCCCGAAGCTGCGATAATGATGGGGAAGTCACTTGTCGCCTACTATCTCGGTACAGAGCCACACATAATGAAAGCTTCCGGAGCTGATCCCAGCCTTGTAGACAAAGTCAAAGAGATAGTTGGTTGGCCAGCAACAGAAGAAGATTATAAGAGAGCTGCGCACTTAATACCTGATGATCTAGTCAGGAAATTGATGGCTGTTGGGACTTCAAGTGAGTGCAGGGATAAAGTTTCTGAATTCATAGAAGCAGGTGTTACGTGTCCTATTCTCTACCCGATCATGGATGATATCGAACCGGTTGTTGAATCATTTTCGGATTGGGAAGTCGGAAAGTAACGTGGCAGAGAACAGACCATCCGGTATTGATATTCTGATTGAGAACACCGCTGTTCTTCTTCTCGACGATGAATTTACAGTGGTGGACCCTGGTTGGGTGGCTGTCAGTGGAGATGTAATTAAAGAAGTAGGCTCAGGGACCCCTCCAGCGAGCGTTCGTGAGGGTGCTGAAACTGTTATTGACGGTTCGGGTACAGCGACAATGCCTGGTATGACTAACGCACACACTCATTTATTTCAAACTTTCTTTCGAGGGCTTGGTGACGATAAATCACTCCTAGATTGGCTTGAACATTGTATTTGGCCAGGTGCCGTGCATCTAGACGCCCACACTGCGAAGCTGGCCGCGATGGTTGGATTAATTGAGAATTTACGGACAGGAGCTACATCAGTCATCGACCACCAATACATTCATATAGATGAAAGCATTAGTGACGCGATCTGTGAAGCTGCTGACGAACTTGGGGTGCGTTTTCTTCTCGCACGCGGTTGGGCAGATCGAAATTATGAGCCCTCATTAACTGAAACCCATGAACAGGTAATCGAGAGAACACGAACAGTTCGCAATAAATGGCATGGCGTCAACAACGATCGGATTACGATAGAGCTCGCACCCTTAATTCCTTGGGGGTGTAGTGATGAAGCCATGTCGCAGACGATGCGTGAGTCACGTTCGTGGGGAGCTGGAACTCACATACATTGTGCTGAGACCCATACCGAGGTTGAAATGAGCATTGAAGAGCGAGGGTTGCGCCATGTTGAGTGGCTGTCCCAGTTAGGTGCATTAGGCCCAGATACTCAATTAGCTCACAGCGTTTGGTTGGATGACAATGAGTTAGACCTTATTGCTGAAAGCGGGTCAATAGTAGTTCACTGTCCCGTAAGTAATATGTACCTGGCCTCTGGAGTTCCGAGAATTCTGGACATGATTGCTATGGGAATTCCAGTTGCTCTTGCAAGCGACGGGCCAGGAAGCAATAACCGTCAAGACATGTTCGAAGTGCTTAAAGCAACAATCTTATTACAAAAGGTGCACAACCTGAACCCGACTGCGCTCCAGCCTGAAGATGCGTTAACGATGGCGTGTCGTGGGGGCGCGCGAGCGCTAGGGAAAGAAACACAAATCGGTCAGATTGCATCGGGCTATAAGGCGGATTTAATTGTTGTTGATCTTGAAACTGTTTTCACAGCTCCAGTGCACAGTGTTGCGAGCTCGTTAGTCTTTTGTGCATCGCCATCGCAAGTGCGACATGTAATAGTTGACGGTCAACTATTAATTCAAGACTCGATACTGCTGGGATTAAATGAAATGGACATTCTTACTCAAGCTAATGAAGTGGCCCAAAAATTATTTGCGAAAGCCGGAATAGAGTCTCGACTTACTAGACCCTCTGAAGCTTCTAACTAGACGAACCGATTACTGGACGCTCTTCCTTCACAACTCGCTCTTCAGGAGATGAGAAGCTCCAAACTACGTCGTCATCATCTTCGTCATCAATTTCACTATCTTGTGTTGGGGCATCCTCCGCGCCGGCGACAGAAATAACTTCAGGGAGATCCTGATCGCTCTGCCCTGTTTCTGGTGTGGACCCCGAAGGATCTTCAATAGCAGATACATCTTCACTAGTTCCTTGTTCCGGTTCGGTAGTGTCCGATTGAGATTCTTCAAGAAGGTGGGAAAGATAAATAGGATTATTTGACCTTGGATAACCTGGAATGGATCCTGTGATGATTCTAACCCTGCTTTCAGATGAGCCGAGGCGCTCCTGGATGACATCCGCGAGTTCCTTCATTTTCGCTGTTGCCTCGCATTGGATTAAAACTTGGCACGTGAACTTACCCGTAACAAGTGCAATGTCGCATACTTCTTCGATGTCTTCTAATGCGTTTGCGATTCTCTCAGCTTTCGCTCCGTTCGGTAGGACTACATCTACATAGCCTCTAGGAAGTAATTCGTCTCTGTAATTTGCTAATTCAATCGTGAAGCGGCTAATGATACCCGACTTCATCAGATTGTTAACTCTCACGCGAGTAGCGGAATGACTTCTACCGATTGCCTTTGATATCTCGGTGACAGTCCGGCGAGAGTCTTCTTTCAATTGCATGAGGATTTCTTGGTCTAATTCATCCATGAAGCGATTATAGCTATTTCTAGTTTTAATTGGCGCAATATTCAATTAAATTCACGAAACCGTAATAGTCGAATACATATAATAGACCTGTTGAGATTTGCTCCAGACCAAAAAAAA
>CETH01022406.1_pt1 | contig 74498 bp, 67 predicted proteins | sample 361461 | NCBI WGS metagenome assembly CETH01 (sample SAMEA2622695, study PRJEB7988) | marine metagenome | isolation source: saline water (ENVO:00002010), including | reverse complement strand
TATTTTTTTCATTTTAATAAAACATACATCCTTCGGATACAATTATTTCACCTGTATCAACTAAATCTTTTGAATAATTTTTTTCAGAAGGAGTGAAAATAAATGTTTCGATTTTGTCAACTAAATCTTTAGCATTATATTTTTTGAATTTAGTACTTGAAAAATTGAGCAAACCATCAATTACTTCATATTTATAACTTATAGTATATTCAACTTCTTCACTAAAACCATAATAATCATAATCAAACCAAAAAAGATCCCACTCATCTCTTTTGATTCTTATATTCCATTTTTTTCCATCGTAGGTTGTTTCACCTACTTTCCACCCTTCACAATATGATGCAGTATTATCAAGATTAAAGAAAGATATAAAATAGGAATTATTTGAAAATTTTATATCTGAAAAGTCGCTGTGATAATTTTCTGCATCTGCCCAAATCGTCCCATCATATTTATCTAAAAATCGACAAAATTTTCGTGAATTCCCATTACAATAATCTAAACGTGATTGATCAAGAAAATAATACACCAATCCCTGAGCATCTACTGCAGCATTTTTGTTTTCATACCAATGTTGGGTTATTTCGCTTTTCATGCAAGAAATCAAACCAAAAAATAAAATAAGTAAAAGAAACTTTTTCATTTATCTTAAATTAAAAAATAAATTTGTCCAAGCAAACTCCAATTTATCTTTATGAAGTTTTTTGTAAATTTAGTTTTAAATCAAAACAAATAAAAATGAAAAAATATATTTTAACATTTATTTCAACTTTTGTTGCCACTGGGTTAGTAGGTTCGATACTAGGTGTTCTTTACTATGGTCCAGAACAAGCAAAATTAAGTAAACTTTTCCCCCCTGGGATAGTAAATGAAATCCCAGATCCTGTTTTTATGCTAATTAGTGGCATTGCATTAATGCTTTTAATGATAATTAGTTTTGATAAAATGGGAGTAAATAATTTGAAAAATGGTGCTGTTACTGGAGCTTGGTATGGAGCTTTAATTTTTACATTCTTTGGTTTTCAATTTATGGGGTTAGTTAATATTGTTAAAGTAGAATTTGTTTTGATTGATATTTCTATTTCTACAGTGATTGGAGCTTTTCAAGGTGCTGTAATTGGTTGGTCTCTTCGAAAATTTGGGTAAGTGTATAATATTTTTGATTAGATATTAGTGCCTTTGTATCAATTGTTACTATAAATATTTATATTTGTCCACTATGAAAAATACACTAATATTTTTACTATCATTATCTTTTATTACAATTGGATTTTCTCAAGATAGAACAATTATTTCTGATTTAGAAAACCTAACTCTTGATGTTGGTCAAGTTTTTAAGCCAAACTCTAAAGTGATTAATTTTGACGGAAGTCAGGGTGATTGTGAAAGATTAATCTATTATAACAAAAAAGGTGTTTTTAGTTCAGCTAAATCAATAATCTTTGACAGGTCTAAAGGAACTTTAAAAGCAAATGACCCAGGAACTCATGAAATAGTTGCTGTATGTATTAACTCAGGAGGTAAAAGATTGACAAAAACATTTTATGTAAATGTCAATTACCCAAAAGTTAAAGAAGTAAAACTTTCTCTTAGCGATGACAATATATATGTTGGAAATTATATTCCGCTTGTTTATGAAATAACTGATGAACTTAATACTAAAAGAATAATTGATTATTGGAGTTATGATGTAGCGTCAAAATACTTTTCTGAAGTTGAGGTTTCTTTAACTTCAAGTAATGATAAAATTCAAATTGATAAATCAAATAATATTTTAGCTCTTGAAGAAGGTAGTTCTTCGGTTGTTGCAACATTTGATGGAATTTCAGGTATGATAGATTTAAAAATTAAAAAAAATCCAGTTGCAAAGTTAATTTTAAAGTCTAATGCAGATAAATCGAGATCTGGAGACGTGATAAATTTTGATGCAATTGCATTTAATAAAAAAGGTGAAGAAATTGATGACATAAATATAGATTTTTCATTTACAGGGAAGTCATTTGATAAAAGTAATTCTGCTTCAGGATTAATTTTAGAAGATGGAAGATTTGTAGGAGATGTTCCAGGGAAATATATTATTTCTGCAAAAGTTGGAAATGTAACAACTTCAAAAATCGTTAACATTTTCCCTAGAAATGTAAAACGGGAAATTAAAAAAGTTGGAACAGGTCTTGTCAACGACAAACATACATCTGATTTCTGGGTTTTTGAAGGAATTGATGGGCGTGATTATGCAGTCACAGGAACATGGGGTGCTGATGGAAAAGCCTATTTTTGGGATGTTACCAATCCAGGAAATTTAAAAAAGATTGATAGTGTTCAAGTTGATGCAAGGACTGTAAATGACGTTAAAGTTTCTCAAGACGGTAAAATTTGTGTTATAAGTCGTGAGGGAGCTTCTAATAGAAAGAATGGTATGATATTAATTGATGTAACTAACCCTAGAGATGTAAAAATTATTTCAGAATATACTAAAAATCTGACAGGAGGAGTACATAATTTATTCATTGACAACAATCATGTATATGCATTAAGTAACGGTGAAAGATATTATATAATTAATATATATGACCCCTATAATCCAAAAGAAGTTGGAATGTTTGAAGTAGGTAAAGAAGGTCAATCTATTCATGATGTATGGATTGAGGATGGTATAGCATATTCCTCTAATTGGAGAGATGGTGTTTATCTAGTTGATGTGGGAAATGGAATAGTAGGAGGCTCGCCTTCAAACCCGGTTGCGTTTGGAAATTATTCCTATGCTACTGGAGCTCACCACGCAACATTTCCATATAAAAGTAGTTCAACTGGAAAGTTTTATACTGTGTTAGGAGATGAAATTTTTCCAAATGGTGTTAATCCCAATGGAACAAATGAAACTGCTGGATTTCTTCATTTTGTAGATTTTACAGATTTAAATAATCCAGTTGAAGTTGCAAGGTATGAACTTCCAACCCATGGATCTCACAATTATTGGATTGAAGATGACATCTTATATGTTGCAATGTATACTGGTGGTATACGAATTGTGGATATAAGTGGTGACTTATTAGGAGATCTTTATAAACAAGGTCGAGAAATAGGCTACTTGCTAACAGGCAGTCCAGATGGCTATATTCCTAATGATACAATGGTTTGGGGAACTCAACTTTATAAAGGACATGTTTTTTATTCTGATTTTAATACAGGACTGGGAGCAGCTAAAGTTTCACAAGAAAAGCCTGATAATAGCAAAACAAATCAATATTTGGATTAACGATTTTTTAAACTTTGAGATTCAATAATCCATTTTTAATTTTAATCTAAGTAATGTTACATTTTTACAAACTGAAATATCTATATAAGTTTTTACTAATTTTTTTAGTATCTAACATTATTAACTCACAAAACTATTATTTATATGTTGCTTCCGAATCAGACGATACAGTTTCTCTTTTGAAATTTGACGGAAGATACATTGAGGAAAAAGAAAGAATTAGCGTTGGGGTATATCCTACAGAAATTGAGGGCCCACATGGTATTACAATTGATCCAAATGGAAAATATTGGTACCTAACTTTAGCCCATGGAAATCCTTATGGAAAACTGCTTAAATATTCAACCCAAACAAATGAAGTAATAGATGAAACAACTCTTGGTCTATTTCCTGCTTCAATGCAAATTTCAAAAGTTACAGGATTTTTATACTGTGTAAACTTTAACTTACACGGAAACATGAAACCATCTACTGTTTCAGTAGTAGATGCTGAAACTATGACCGAAATTACTCAAATTAAAACTGGGAGTATGCCTCATGGCTCAAGAGTTTCTAATGATGGGTTAAAACAATATTCTGTTGCAATGATGTCTGGAGAATTATTTGAAATAGATGCATTATCACTTAATGTTTCAAGAAAACTTAGTCTTGATAATCATTCAAAAATGGATCACTCAAAAATGGATCATCCAAAAATGGATCATAATAAAATTAATATCAGTAAAATGGTCCACTCAGAAGTTAAACCAACTTGGGTCATTCCACACCCTAAAGAAAATTTTCTTTATATCGCTGGAAATGGTTCAGATGAAATTATTGAAGTAGATATTGATAAATGGAAAATTTCTAAAAGAATCAAAGCAGAAAAAGGTCCTTATAATGTGGAAATTTCACCTGATGGAAAATATATGCTTGCGACATTAAAAAGTAGTGGGTACACAGCAATTTGGAACTTAAAGAATGGTTCTTTGATAAATAAAATAAAGAATTCAACTTCGGTTCCACATGGAATAGCGATTTCCACTGACAGTAAATTTGCTTTTGTTTCTGTAGAGGGAATAGGAGGTGAACCTGGAATTGTTGATGTGATTGACCTTAATAAAAAAACTTTAATTGATAACGTTAAAATTGGCAAACAAGCAGGAGGGATTGCTTTTTGGAAAAAAGAGCTTTAATTATATTACATTTTAATATGAAAAAACTTTTAACATTAATCATTTTAATTCCTTGTATTTCGATAGCTCAGTGGAACTATGGTAATACTTCAAAAGGAAGAGGAGTTTATGCAAATAGTAAAATTGAATTTAGAGAATTTGAAGATTTTGAATTTAAAATAGTTAAATACAAAGGTCTTGATATAGAGTTTTCAATTAGCAGTGAGTATTTTAAAGAAAGTTCAGGATATTACTATGTGGTATTAAGAGTATTAGACAAAAATTTTAGAGTTTTAAACTCTGAACTTGTGGATGGTAATTATAAAATTTTAGAATTAAAAGATATAGCTAAAAATGACAAATATAAAGTTGAGGATTTTTTAAAAATTTTTAGAAAAGGTATTAGTTGTATTGTCACAATAAAAAATAATAATAAAATAATCCAAGGATTTGGTTCTTTAGAGGGAGGTCTTCAAGCAATAAATTATGTGTTAATGAAATAAAAACACATATGAAGAAAATAATAATTCTAATTGTTGTATTTTTTCTGTTATACCTTTGGGCTGAATTAGGAGTCGGTATTTTCTTTCAAGATTCCTGGGGAGGAGACTAAAATCAGGATAAATTTCTATGAATATTAAATTTTTTATTGGTCCTATGTCAAAAAATATTGTTGATTCTATTATAGAGTTTCAAAAATCAACAAATCATAAAATAGGATTAATACCCAGTCGAAGACAAATAGAATTTAATGGTGGTTATTGTAACAATTGGACTACTAAAGAGTTTTCAATTTATACTAAAGACATTAAATTAAAAAGAGATCATTCTGGACCAGGCCAGGGTTATATTGATGATGATGGTTATGAATCACTAAAATTTGACAGTAAATACATGGATATCATTCACATAGATCCATGGAAAAAATATCCATCTTACAATAGTGGTCTGAAATGGACTATAAAAATGATTAAATTTTGTGTTAATATTAATCCTAAAATTGAATTTGAAATTGGAACAGAGCAAAGTATCAGACCCTTTAACGCATCTGAACTAGATAAACTTGTTCTAGATTTAAAACAAAATTTAAACAGTTTAGAATTTAATCAAATTAAGTATTTAGTAATCCAATCTGGAACTTCGCTTTCCTCAACATATAATACTGGAATATACGACAAAGAAAAATTAATTTCTATGATACAAATTGCAAAAAAACATAATTTAAAATCTAAGGAACACAATGGAGATTATATTCCTGAAAAATTAATCATGGAAAAGATGAAATTAGGATTAGACTCAATAAACATTGCTCCAGAATTTGGTCTTATTGAAACTCAAACATACTTGGATGAAATTAAAAATCCTGACATTCTAAATCGATTATGGGAAATATGTTATAACTCTAACCGCTGGAAAAAATGGGTTAATAAAAATTTCGACCCTTTAAATGAGAAAGTCCAATTGATTAAAATCTGCGGACATTATGTTTTATCAAGTAAAGAATTTCAAAATGAAGTAAAATCTCATTTTCCAAATATTGACGGTAAAATAAAATCAAGAATTAAAAGTAAATTAAACTCTCTATGTAATTTGGTAATATGAATTTTATATACAAATACAGATTTTTTTTCTTAATAATTACTGGAACTATTTTACTTTATTTTGATTATGGTAATCTTTCTGCAGTTTTTTTTGTTTTAGGAGTAGTTTCAATTTGGAGATATTATATTGATAATAATGAAAAATGGAAAAAAAAAGAATAAAACTTTAATAATTAACTAAATTTATATTTATGAAAAAAGTATTTTCTATTCCATTATTAATTATTGGTTATACAATGATAGTTCTGGGTATTAGATGGATGATTGTTGATGAGCCATGGATGCTTGATCAAGTTGCAAATGAAGAAAGATTAAATATGACTTTTGATCAATTATTTAGTTATGAAATAAATAATACTCTTCCTGATTATCTTAAACAGATATATCGTTTTTTTGGTTTATGGGTAACTATTATTGGTCTTTTTATTACTTCACTTTCAAGGGAAAATATTTCAAAAGATTCTATAATTAGAATTATAATTCTTATCTGTGTTGGGATAATGTGTTACTCCGGATTAATTCTTGTTCATATTTGGATACCTAGTTCTCCTTTTTTATATTTAGCTTACGGGATGATATTATTACATCTTGTTTCAGTTTATGGGCATATAAACTTCAATAAAAAAACTTAATTATATTTTTACAATCTTAACTGTAAATCTTAAAAACTTGTCCATTTTGTTCCCCATTAATAACTTTTTCATAAAGCTCAGCTAAATTTTGCATTTTAACAATATCGTATCCGGGAAAATACTCTTTGTACTTTACTGCAGAATCTTCCACTAAACCAGGAGAAACAACATTTACTCTTATATTATTTTCCATCTCCAAGGAAGCTGCTTTTACAAAACTGTGAATCCCTCCATTTACAAGAGCAGCACTAGTAGTCATTTTAACAGGCTTATCTGCTAAAATTCCAGTAGTAAGTGTGATTGATCCTCCATGATTCAAATAATTACGTCCAATCTTTACAAGATTAACCTGACCCATTAATTTATTTTTAATACCCTTATAATAATCTTCTTCAGTTAAATCTTTAAATGGGGCCCATACAGCTTCACCTGCTATAGAAATTACAGCATCAAAATCATTATTGTTTTCAAATAAATTTTTAATTGAATCACTATCTGATAAATCAATATTTAAATCTCCACTATTTCTTCCAGCTGTTATAATTTTATTTTTAGTTGAAAGAAAAGTAGAAACTTTTTTACCAATAGTTCCATTTCCTCCAATAATTAGAATCTTCATAATTTTTTTTTATAAAAGTAGAGTTATAAATTTATAACTTTAAAAGTATTAAATCTCAAATTCAAAAAACAACCTTTTAATTTTAATTTAATTAATTATGTTAAAAAAATCAGATTATATTCTTTTAGGTGCAGCTTTTTTTAGTTTCTGTCTTTCAGTTTGGTTATGGTTTTCAGGACAGAAAGAAGAAGGATTATATGTCGGTATATGGGTTCCATCTATTTTAGCTGCTGGGGGCTATATAAAGCAAATAATTAACAATCAGAAATAATGAGTCTTATTGTAATATTTATTTTTGGTGTTGTTATTTTTGGTGCAGTTATTTTATCTTTTTTCCTGGGATTTTCAGAAAATAAATCTAAACCAAATAAGACTAATCAAGTTGATCCAATAGACTATGATGGAGGTGGAAACTGGAGCAGAATTCCTCCAAAAAAAAAATAATACTTTACTTAAATGATTTTACCTGTGTCTTATGAAATAAAAATTAATTCTTCGAAAGAAAAATTATGGGATCTAATTTCATCTCCTGGACATTTAAATCTTTTTCATCCATTTTGTAAAAAAAATAAAGCAATAAATTGGAATAAAAATGGAAAAAAAGATATTCTTATTTATTTAAATGGTTTAAAATACATTAGAGAATTTTATAAATGGGATGAAAATTATGGCTATGGTTTATTAATTGGTAAAGAAAATGGAGAAAAATCTAAAGTTGAATGGAAAATATTATCAAGAAACAATAAAGTGTTTCTAAATATCAAAGTATTTCCATATATCTTTCATAATAAAAACAAACTGGTTTATCTTTTTTATTATTACTTTTTCATAAAACCTATGTTAAAAAAATATCTAAGTTCTGTATTAAGAGGTATAAATTGGCATTTAAAAAACAAAAAACCAGTACCCAAAAATAAATTTGGAAAACATTCCTGGTTTTCTTAATTAAATATTCTTACTATGTCTTAATTTTATTCAATGGATTCTGATACAATTGCTCTTATTTCTGTATTATTTTGTGAAATGATTTTTATTATCATAGCTTATACCATTAATGAAAAAAATGCCAAATATTTACTCTCTGGATATAACACAATGTCAAAAGAAGACCAAAAAAAATTTGATCTAAAAAACTATCTAATATTTTTTAAAAAATTTTTTCTTAATCTAACGTTATATTCACTTTTAATTTTTCTTTTATTTTATATTCTCTATGATGGGATAACTGCATCACTTATTTGGTGTGTTTCTATATTTATCCCAATGCCATATATGATATACAAAGGAAATAAATTTAAAAAATGAAAAGAAAGATTCCTGTAGATGTTTTTAGTGATTGGGCTATAAATGGAAAAGATGTGGGTATGGAAAAAAATCATAAGTTATCAGTAGATAATATGATTGAATTTTCAATAAAAAAGCTAGATTATTTTACTTTTTTAGATGCTGGCTGTGGTAATGGTTGGGTTGTACGGAAAGTATCAAAACTAAATAAATGTATAAAATCTATTGGAATTGACGGATCTCAAAAAATGATTGAAAAAGCAAAATCTATTGATAAAAAAAATAAATACTACTGTGAAGATTTACTTGATTGGAAACCGAAAAATAAAATTGATTTAGTTCACTCAATGGAAGTTTTTTATTACTTCAAAAACCCTAAAAAACTTATAAAGCATATTCATTCATCATGGCTCAAAAAAAATTCAAGACTTATAATGGGGATAGATTATTATTACGAAAATAAAATCTCCCACTCATGGCCAAATGAATGTGGAATATCAATAATGAGTCTTTTTTCTGAAAAAAAATGGAAAAATTTCTTTTTTGAAGTTGGGTTTAAAGAAATTAAAACTTGGAAGGTTGGAGAAACAAAAAAATGGAGTGGAACTTTAGTAATAACTGGAATCAAATAATAAAATATCTAATCATATAATACATATGAAATTTAAACGTTAAAAAACTAAATAAAAAAAGCTATGTTTTATAATTATAAACTTTTACTTTCATTTTTATTGATATTTTCATTTAATTTTTTGCAGGGTCAAAAAATTTTATTTGACTCTCTTAAATACAAAATGCCTATTAAAAATGCAAAAGCTTATATTAAAACAAATAAAAAGAAATATAAAAACTTTTCTTTAGGGAAAGGAACTTCATATTCTATAAGAAATAACTCGCTTGTAGAAAAAAATGAAGAACTTGTAGAAGTATCATTTTGGAGTAAAAAAAATCTTAATCTAAAACAAGCAGAAGAATATTTAGTTTCAACAAAAGCATTTTTGGAATCGAAAAATTATAAAGTTGTTTACTCTCAAGAAAATTGGTCAAAACCATTATTAATGAACAAAAACAAACCATGTATAAGGTTTGTTGATGAAAATAAAAATGTTGTTCTTGCCATGGAACCTAGAGGTCAAGGAAGTGTTTACAATGTGTTTTTAACTTACTACAATTTTGATTGGTTTATTAATCAAGCAAAAGGAACTAATTAATTCTATAAATCTATATTAATACCTAAACCAAAGAGTTCTCTAATTTGTAGCTTTTTTATTAAGTCATCATCATATATAAAATGAATAATTAAATTACTGGATATCTTATCATTAACCTTGAATCTAAAATCCATATTCCAATCAATATCTATATTTTTTGTTTTCTCTAAATAATTAATATAAGTGTTAAATTTATTTTCTAAAGTAATATTAGTCATTAAATTAAATTTAATATTTCCTGTAATTGAAGCCCCAAAAAAGAACTTACTTACTTTATTTGGATCCACACCAAAATACTTTTGATCTTCACTTAAATTCTTTGTATAACTAGAATTAACCATAATAACTCGAGCTGCTAGAGGTGACATGTTAATCCAATAAATTGGTTCTTTTTTTATATACAAACCAAAGCCTCCTTGAATAATTGCTGGTGAAAAAAATTCTGAAATTCTTTCTCGATTAAATTCTTCACCTGAAGTTAATGGATAATTATAACCTGGCCTTAATTGTGACTTTAGGTTTACATAAACTGAATAACTTGATAATCTATTAATTTGTTTTCCAATTAATGAATTAATTTCTATTCTATCATCTGTTTTTTTGGTATAATCATTTCCTTTAACATAAGTTGCTCCAAGAGATAACAAAAAATTTGTGTCCCAAATTAATCCATTTCTATCAGAATAATTATAGTTATAATCCATTCCAAACAAACCTGTAATAGAACTTTCTCCTCCTGAAATCCAATTAGAAAAATAGGCCTGATTTAAAGTGAATCTAGTATTGCCATAAAATTTTGATCTTTTTCCTCCCAATTCTGACTGAATTATTGCTCCAAAGGGAATTGAATCCATCATAATTTCATTTTCCTGACTAAATAATAATGGACATGAAAAAGTTAAAAATGTAATAAAAAAAATAAATTTTGATCTGATCATTAAAATAATTTTTTAATTCCTAATTAATCCTATGGGCCTTACTTCATTCCCCTTAATACCTTTTAAACTATTCCCTAAAATTAAACTAATAGAATCTGATATTTTATCAATTTTTTTTACAATATTAGGGTATAAATCTGCAACATTCTTTTTTTCTTTAGGATCATTAATCAAATTATATAACTCTGGAGAATTTATATAATTAGTCTCATATTTTATTGGTGTTCCATCAGATTTACCTTTTTTTCCATTTAAGCTTCTGTATGAATGACTTAAATAATATTTCCAGTCTTTGTGTCTTATTGCATGTAATTCATTTTCTCTATAATAAAAAAATAAATTTTCATGAGGAGATTTATATGTTTTTCTAGTCAATAATGGAACTAATGACTTTCCATCTATTTTAAGCTTTACATTATCACTCTTTGAAAACTCTTTTATAGTTGGCAACCAATCAATCCCCATAACTGGAGCATCAATAATAATATTAGGTTTTATATTCTTTGGATAAGAGATAATAGCAGGAACTCTATTACCACCTTCCCAACAGGTTCCTTTACCTTCTCTGAAAATTCCAGGTGAACCTGAATGTGTACCATATGACAACCAAGGCCCATTATCTGATGTAAAAATTATTACTGTATTATTTACCAAATTATTTTTCTTTAAAACATCATAAATTCTTCCAAAAGAAAAATCAATTTCATTTATTACATCTCCATAAATTCCCCTTGCTTGAGTGCCTAAAAAATTATTCTTAGCAAAAAGAGGGACATGAGGTTGAGGATGAGGGATATATAGAAAAAAAGGAGTTTTCTTATTTTTTTCTATAAAATTTATTGCTCTATCTGTTATAGCTTCAGTTAAAAATGATTGATCCTCAATTGTTTTCAGTATATTTTCATTTTCATATAATTTTAAATCATCAAAATTAAAAATTGTTCCTTGTTCGGGGTGATATGGCCACATATCATTAGAATATAAAATTCCATAAAACTCATCAAAACCATGTCTTGTTGGAAAAAATTCTGGAGCATCACCTAAATGCCATTTTCCAAAAATTCCAGTAGAATATCCCTTATCTTTTAACATTTCAGCAATTGTAGTTTCTTGACTATTAATCCCTTTTTTTGAATTAGGCATAAATGCACCATAAATGCTAATCCTGTCTGAATATGATCCAGTTAAAATAGATGCCCTTGAAGCAGAACATACTGGTTGAGTTGCATAATAGGAAGTAAGTCTTGCTCCTTGTGAAGCTAAAAAATCAATATTTGGAGTTAAAATATCATCAGCTCCATAAACCCCTAGATCACCATAACCTTGATCATCTGTTAAAATAAAAATAATATTTGGAGGCGTAAATATTTCATTTCTACATGAGAAAAGAAAAAAGATTAGAAAGATTAAACTAATATATTTTTTAAAAAACATAAAATATTTTAAAGAAAGGACAAAATTAATAAATGAATTATAAAAATTATTTTGAGACTGATGTGTGATCACTAATTATAAACCATTTTTTATTTTCTTTTTTCCATATTAAAGAAAAAAAACCTTTACTATCGCCTATTTTTCTTTTTAAATAAAAACTTCCTTGCATTTGAATTATATGTTCGCTTAGTTTTTGGAAATTTATAATTTTAAATTTTAAATTTCCCATTAAAGTCCTATTAGAATAATTATTTAAATATCTTTTTTTTGTTTCTTCCCAACCATATATAGATCCATTTGATCCAGTAAATACTATTTTGTCAGATTTTAAATACCCTTCCATAAATTTATTTATATTTCCCTCATTCCATGCATCCTCCTGAAATTTTAAAACCTTAACAATCGAAATTGAATCTTTTAAACTAATCCTAGTCTGACCACTAATTGAAAATGTTAATAATAAAGAAATTAGAAATATATAATTAGTCAAAAGTTTGTTTTTAAGTTAAAAATGATATCTTTTAAATGCTTCAATTGCTTCATAATCTGAAAGACCTAAATTCCTATACTTTTTTGCAGTTTCTGCATTTCTTTGCTCTGCTCTAACCCAAAATTCTCTTTGGTCATTTCCTTGATACATCACTCCATCTTTTTGAGATTGATGGAAAAAAATTGCATTTCTTTTTCTTAAAACTTGATCTGGACTCATAGGGACAGCCATATCAATTTCATAAGTTTCCCATTCATGCCAGGCACCTCTATATAACCAAACCCAACAATCCTTCATAAAAGGTTCTTTTTTTAAACTTTTAATAGCCTTAAAAATTATTTCTAAACAAACTCTGTGAGTTCCATGAGGATCTGCTAAATCACCTGCAGCATAAATTTGATGAGGTTTTATTTTTTTAATTAAATTTTTAGTTATTTCAATATCATTTCTAGAAATTGGATTTTTTGATACAGTTCCCGTTTCATAGAATGGAAGATTCAAAAAATGAACCTGATTATCAGGAATTCCAATATATCTTGTAGCTCCAAGTGACTCTCTTTTTCTTATAGAGCCCTTAAGCTTTCTTATTATATTTGGATCAGGATTTTTATTTCCTTTAGATTTAAACTTATTTATTATTTCCTCGTATTCTTTTTTAATTTTGTCAGGAAACATATCATGAGTTACTTCTAAAAACTTAGATGCATCTTCATTTGAAACGGCAATATTTCCAGAAGTTTGATAGGCAACATTAACTTCATTTCCATGAGAAACTAATCTATCAAAAGTTCCCCCCATTGATATTACATCATCATCTGGATGAGGACTAAAAATTATTACTTTTTTTGGATGAGGAGATTTCCTTTCAGGTCTTTTTGAATCATCTGAATTAGGTTTTCCCCCTGGCCATCCTGTAATTGTATGTTGTAGTTTATTAAACATTTTAATGTTTAAATCATAACTAGATCCACTTACATTCAATAAATCAACCATTCCATTTTCTTTATAATCACTATCAGTTAGTTTTAATATTGACTTACCAGTTTTTTCACAAAGCCAAATAACAGCTCTTGCACTATTTTCTATATTCCATTCATATGCTCCAACTAACCATGGAGTTTTAATTCGAGTTAATTCTGAAGAAGATTCATTATCTAAAACTAAAGTTGTATTCTTATGATGTTGCAAATATGATGTAGGAATTAAAGATGTAATTTCTCCTTCTATTGCTTTTTTTAGAATTAAAGCTTTATTTGATCCCCATGCCATTAAAATTATTCTTTTAGCACCTAAAATAGTTTGAATACCCATTGTTATTGCTTCTCTCGGAACATTTTCAATTCCTTGAAAAGATTTTGCAGCATCAAAACGTGTTACATCATCTAACTTCACTAACCTGGTTTGAGAATTAAAATGAGAACCTGGTTCATTAAAACCTATATGACCTGTTCTACCTATTCCCAAAATTTGAAGATCTATTCCCCCGGCCTTAATAATTTTTTTTTCATAATCATTACATGATTTTCTAACTTTTTCAAATGAAATTTCACCATTTGGAATGTTAATATTTTCTTTGGGTATATCAATATGATTAAATAAATTCTCATTCATGAAATAATCATAACTATTAATATCGTTTTTACTTAATGGAAAATACTCATCTAAATTAAAAGTAATTACATTTTTAAAACTAAGTCCTTCTTCTTTATGCATTCTAATTAGTTCTCTATAAACACTTAAAGGCGAAGAACCTGTTGCTAAACCTAAAACACAATTCTTTTTTTGAGATTGTTTTTCTCTAATAAGTTGCGCTATAGAAAGGGCTATAGATAATGATCCCTCATCAGAATTATTATAAATAATATTATGAAGTTTTTCAAATCTAGTTTCTTCAAAACTTCCTGGAGGTTTATATTTTATAACCTTACTTTTATTTTGATTCATTATTTATAAAAATGATTTTAATTAAGCAAAGATAAACATATCTTAAATTCATTTATTTCTTTAGTTAATTTCATTTTTTAAAATAAAAAACAAATTATTTAATCTTAACAAAATCTAATAAATTTTTGAAAATTATATACTTTAAGAAATTATATTTACCATTAATTTATATTGAAATTTATAAATGTAAATTAATAATTAAAAGCATGGAAAGACTTGAAACATTAATTATTGGAAGTGGACCTGCAGGATATACAGCTGCTATATATGCCGCTAGAGCTGATTTAAAACCAGTGCTATATACAGGGTTAGAACCTGGAGGGCAATTAACAACAACAACTGATGTTGATAATTTTCCTGGATACCCTAAAGGGATAGACGGTCCTACAATGATGATTCAACTTAAAGAGCAAGCCGAAAGGTTTGGAACAGACGTAAGAATTGGTCATGTTAAAAATGTGACACTTTCTAAAAAAATAGGAAAACTGCATAAAGTTATTATTGAAGATGGATCTGAAATAGAAACAAAAACAATAATTATAAGTACTGGTGCAACTGCAAAATATCTTGGTTTAGAAAGTGAACAAAGATTAATTGGTGGTGGTGTGTCTGCATGTGCTGTATGTGATGGCTTTTTTTATAAAAATCAAGAAGTTGCTGTAGTTGGTGGTGGTGATACTGCTGCAGAAGAAGCAACTTATTTGTCTAAAATATGCTCTAAAGTAACAATGCTTGTAAGAAAAGATGAAATGCGGGCATCCAAAGCTATGCAAAATAGGGTATTTAAATCAAAAAATATTATTCTAAAGTTTAATTCTGAAATTGACGAAGTACTTGGAGAAAATGTTGTTGAAGGTTTAAGAATAGTTAATAATGTAACAAAAAAGAAAGATGAAATTTCCATTTCTGGCCTCTTTGTTGCAATAGGGCACAAACCTAATACTGAAATTTTTAATGATCAATTAGAAATGGATGATCTGGGTTATATAATTACAAAAGGAAAAACTACAAAAACTAACATTCCCGGAGTTTTTGCTTCAGGAGATGTTCAAGATAAAGAATATCGTCAAGCAATAACTGCAGCTGGAACTGGTTGTATGGCTGCACTAGATGCTGAGAGATATCTTCAAAAATTAAATTAATTTTTATATAAATCTTTATATCTATTAATAGAAATTTCCTTGTAAAATTCCTTATTATCTGATGTATATTCATACAACCATTTTGATAATAGGGGAGCTAACATAAGACCTCTAGTTCCTAATCCATTATATAAAATTAAGTTTTCATATTTTGGATGCCGACCTAAAATTGGCCTCCTATCTTTAACAACAGGTCTAAAACCAATTTCATGATCAATTACTTCAAAGGGAACTGAAATAAAAGAATTAAGTTTAGATAATAAAAAGTTATATCCTTTTTTTGTTTTTTTTTGTGATTTATCATTAAAATCAAATGTTGAACCCACCCAAAAAACTTTTTTTTCAAGAGGAATAATATATATTGAGGATTTTAAAATGTACTTACTTGATAATTTGGGTGATTTAATTAATAAATATTCTCCTTTTAAACTTTCAATCGGCAAATAATTAAAAAAAATATTATTTTTTATTCCTACTCCTTCACAGAAAACAATTTTTTTTGATTTGAAATTTCCATATTTTACATATTGTTTAAAAATTTCCAGTTTTTTATAATCAAATTTTTTATTGATAAAATTATTTTTTGTAAGATTAAATTTAAAAGTATCTAATAATAATTTTGGATAAATTTTAGCTGTATTTTTTACGATTCCATAACCGTTTTTTAATAAAATAGGATCATTATATTCATTGATAACTTGATGATCTAAATAATTTTCAAGGGGTTTTAAACCACTTGCTACAATCCAATCATTTTGTTCTTGTTTTCTTGAAAAGTATCTGTGAATCACAATTTTATCAAAAACTTTTACATTATATTCATTTTCAAATTCAACATAAAATTTCTTTGCAAATTTTAAAAAATCAGATCCTTTCCATGAAATAGTATATCGTTTTAAAATTGTTGGATTTAAAACTGCACCTGATTGGAAAGTAGAATTTGTTTCAGGTGTATCAATAATTACAAAATCTTTCTTTTCTTTAATAAGCTTAAATGCAAAAGATAAACCAGCTATTCCATAACCTACGATTATGTAATCTATCATCATTGATTAAATTAGAAATAATAATGCAAAAAAAAACGCTACTTTAAAAGTAGCGTTTTAAAATTTGATCAAAATTAGTTATTCCACTGATCTTGTTCAAAATCACGTATAACTGATTTAATTCTTTCTGATTCTAGAAGTTGTCTAAGAGCGTCCTCATACATATAATCTTTTACCTCTCTATCTTCATATACATTTTCTTCCTTATATATAGTTGCATTAAATCTTCTAGAATTTAACATATGATCAAAACTCACAGGCTGAGATGAATTTTTTATATTAAATACTTTATTTTCATTTAATACCTTTCTTGCATCAGGATACCAAACCCAAAACAGAGGGTTAAAGTTTTCAGGATCAGCTTTTGCAGTTTTATCACTGAAAGTAGAAATATCTGCAGCTACTGGAGCAATAGCTAAAAGCCTATATTTCAACTCTCCTAATCTCTTATTAAAATACCATGTTCCTTTAACAAAATACTGTTCAATATCATCAGATTCCATGAGATTAGTATCATAATCATCCTCAACTAAAAAATCCTCTGTTATCTCACCTGCATTTAATCTTTCTCTTGCATCTTCAGAAATATCTCTGCTTACAAGTCTATCACCTAATTCAACTAATGTTATTTTCTCTGTAAAATAATCGTCATTATAAATCTCTTTTATTTCACCACTTTTAATTCCATCAATAATTATTCTCCAAAGAGATTTTCTGTTTTCTGATAACATACCATTAGCCACTGTAGGATAATAATAAGGAAAATTAATTCTTTCATCTAAATCTATTTTCTCCCAAATTGTTTTAGACCACATTACATCACGATCTTCGACAAAACCATAAGCAATAGGTGTCTCATCATCCGCTTCTAGTTGTTGTTCATTTGGAATTCCTATTTCCTGGGGAACCTTAGCATTTAAAAGATTTGCTTGGGAAAACGAATATTTAAAAGAAAATAATAATAAAAAACTAAAAAGATAGATGATAAAATTTTTCATAACAATAAATTTTAATTTATAGTAATAGAAATTGGCGATGGATTTTGTAATCTATATTTGGATCCTGTTATAGCAGTTTTAATATCTGTTATAATAATTGTTTGCCCTGCTTTTATTCTTCTCAAAGAATTTACTGCCTTTGTATTAAGTCTATTACCTTTGATAACCATACTTGGCATTCCAGGAGCTCTAAATCTGAATTCAGTAACTTTTACAGGTAAGTCAAAATCAAAATCAACAAGTCTAGCTTCAACCCTTCCTTTTTCTAAACTAGTTTTCGGTAAGCCAAAAGCCCCATCTTTACCTCTAAAAAATCCTGTTGGCTTTGGAATTTCTTTAATTCTAAATTTTGATACGGAAGAAACTCTTTTACCATCTGGAAGAGTTCCAGAAACATTAATTTTTACTTCTCTTCCTTTTTGAGGTGACAACATGTATTTACTACCTCTGACTCTTTTCAAACCTGGAGCGCTTGCTCTAACCTTACTATCTATAATTCCAGGAATAGATATTGTAATTGGATTATCTACACCTCTATAAACAACATTCATCTTATCAGCAGAAATAACTGCTGCATTAGGTTTAGAAATTGTTGTAAAAGTTTGATTTACAGTAATCTTAGATTCCTCACCATCATTAAGAAAAACAAGATCACCAGTTAATGTATGATCACCAGGTCTACCTGCGTCTACTTTTAACTTAATTCCTCCTGGTATAAGTTCATACTGATTAGCTTTCAACTCATTACCATCAAGACTTATCTTTACAGTGTTTGGGTTTTGGGCACCTCCTTTTCTTCCTAAAATAACACTTCCATCAAAAATTTCTCCAGAATAATAAGCCCCTTTTTCAGTTTTTAATAAAGTAATGTAATTAGATTCATTAACTCCGGTCTCTAATTCCATTTCTTTACCCATAAGAGTCGTAAGAACATCTGTTTCAGTTTGTCGAATATCATTTTGAAGCATGGTGAGTTTTGCTAATGAAGAAATCAAAGGAAATCCTTCATAATTCCAAGCTAACCAAGCTTGGTCCTGGTTATCTTTGTTCTTAACATTACTGTTTTGATCTCCAGTAAAAAATCTAGCCTCAACAACTTCTATAGATTTTGGATACTGACTTCCAAAAACTTGAATAACTTGCATTTTATAATCATTTATTTGATTAACAAACTCCTCTCCCCTTTGAGAAACTCCATCAGGACCAAAAAAAACGGAATTTAATTGATCTCCTTTGTCCATCTGTTGAAACTCTTTTAACTCAGGATCCTTTTCTTTTTGTTGCTCAGTTATTTCATTTTTAATATTCGATACCAAATCATATAACTTATCTGATTCCTGTTTTATTCTTTGAGCAGTTCTATTGTGTCCTAACCACTTACCTTCTTTATCTTCAGCGTTAGTTTTTACTTTTTCGTACAATATTTCATTAGTTTCAGCTAATCTAGCATTAGCATCTTTAATCTTATAAAACATTTGACCAAAGCCCGCTAAAACTTCTTTACTCACATTTAAAGCAAGCATTGTAATAAAAACCAGATACATCAAGCTAATTAATTTCTGTCTGGGTGTTTCTTTAGCTCCTGCCATTTTTTATTTTTTTTCCATTGCATTTAACATTCCACTATATACTTGATTTAATGAAGCTAAGTTTGCATTCATACTATCCATTTGAGCTTTGAGCTTTCTTGCATTACTAGCTAGTTTCTCGTTAAACTCAGAATTTCCTTGCGCAGAATTAATCTGCTCTTGATATTTAGAATTAAGTTCTTCCATTTGAGCTGCTGCTTTAGACATCTTTTCAGCATAAGCTTCTGATGCAGAAACAGCATTTGTAGCTGGATTAAGTGCTTGTGCAGATGACTCAAGATCTTTAATGCTTTTAGTTAGTCTATTCATTAATTGAACATCAAGCTTAGCTTCAGCCATTAATGCGTCAATTTTTGATGATAATCCAGGACCTCCCCCAGATGATTTAGCTGGGCCTCCTCCATTTTTAACTTTTTTTACATAATCATCATGCTCCTCATGAATTTCACCAGTAGCAAGTGCAGAAGCAGTAAAAATGAGTGCTTCAGTTCCAAGACCTATTCCAAGAACAAGTCCTCCAGTTATAGGGCCAAATTCTAAGTGAAGAATCTTAAATAATGCTCCAATAATTACAACTGCTCCTCCTAATCCGAAAAGCATATGCATAATTAATTTACCTCTTAGTCTTTTTTGTAATGATTTATCGTCCATTTTATTTGTTATTTTTTATTTCTTAAATATAAAAATTATTAAGTGTTTTTTTTTATTTTATCTTAACTTTTTGTGAACCTAAATAATCTTGTACTGTTCTAAAGCCAATGAAACTTCTAGAAGTATCAGCGTATTCGTAATCTCTTGAGCTTACTCGAAGAAAATATGCAACATCTTTCCATGATCCACCTCTGATAACTTTTCTTTGTTCATTTTCAAAAGACATATTTGGATTTAGTGTTGCTACATAATCATATGCACCAGAATCATAAGAAGAATTAGTCCATTCAGCTACATTTCCAGCCATATTGTATAGATTATAATCATTAGGGAGATAAGACTTTGCCTCAACAGTATAAACCGCTTGATCTGAAGCATAATCACCTCTCAAAGGTTTAAAGTTAGCTAAAAAACATGCTCTATCATTAAGAAGATAAGGTGATCCCCAAGGATATGTCCCAGAAGGTATTCCTCCTCTAGCTGCATATTCCCATTCACCTTCATTAGGTAATCTAAACCTACTTACTGTATGTTTACCTTTTGATCTTTGATAACCATTTTTAAAATTAGTTCTCCAATTACAAAATGCAACAGCTTGTTTCCAAGAAACCCCAACTACAGGATAATCTTGATATGCAGGATGAGAAAAATAATCATTATGCATAGGTTCATTGTAAGAATAAATAAAATCTTTAATCCAAACCGTGGTATCTGGATAGATTTGAATTTCTTCCTTTTTAATAAATGGTGTTCTGTCAATAAATTGTTGTCTATTTCTTTTAGACTCAGCAGCTGCACCTTCAGCATCAAACCATGTGTAAGCGTAAATAAGTTTAGTAACATCAAGCTTCATTTCTCCATTATACCATAATTCCGGAGGCAAATAAAGAGAATCCATAACCTCTGCATAAGCTTGATCAACATAATCTTCAGTTTCCCATGATAAATCAGCATCCCAGTTTAAAGGTCTTCCAGCATATGGATCTTCACTTACATCATAATAATTTTGTTTCATGTATTTTTGAAATTCATTTAAATCAGATGTATCAGCATCTTGAAAAGCAAATTCTCCTATACCCTCAGGATTAGGTTCTCCGCCTTCATCTCTTTCTGCAGCTTTTCTTGCTAACATTGCAAGAGCTATAGAATCCTTTACCCAATATACAAACTGTCTGTATTCACTATTAGTAATTTCAGTTTCATCCATATAAAAAGATGGAACTGTAACTGTTTTTGCTGGAGCATTTTGAGTTTGAGCTTGATCTTCGTCAGACTTACCCATAATATATGCACCTCCTTCAATTAAAGTCATTCCATAAGGCTTTTCACCAAACCACTTTTTTTGTTTAACACCAATTAACTCACCTCTGTTTTTATTTCCACATGAAAATAAAACACAAGAAGTAATGATTAATAAAAATACTTTTTTCATTAAAAAATTCTTAAATAATATAGTATGCAATAAACGATTCAGCATAAAACTAACTATTTTTTCTTCATAACATAATTAAACACAGTACAAATATTTTTTTAAAAGACTATTTTAGTGTAACCTTTTTATGGCATTGAACCACCTTTCAGGTATCTTATCTTTCATAGCCTCTTCATAATCTTGCTCCGTGCAAGGTAATAACGTAGAAGTTTTAAATTTATTATTTGGTATATTATCATTTATTAATTCCATCCACCATCTTTGACTCATATTGCTTTTATAAAAAACAATTTCTCTATCAGATAAATTAACATTAAATTTTATAAAACCTTCATTTATATTGACGGGAAATTCATCATACCTATATTGAACTCCTTCAATAAAATACCAAACTATTTGTGCTAATAATTGATTAAATATTGAATTAGACCATCCTAGTTCATACAGGCCTAAAAAAGAAACTTTATCACTAATACCAGCATATCTAGATAAAGCACAAATAGTCCTACTATCAATCCCATTAGGAGTTGAGTTAATTTCTCCATTAGCTTGCCATGACAAACATTTCATGTCAAACCCTACTATGTCAGCATCTCTAAAAATTGGTTCTACTTGTTTTACATCATATAATACATCTCCTAAACTAATAGAATCAAAATATAATTTATCCATTAAATCTTTTTCCTCTTGTGCACAATAATAGTTTTGATATCCAATATTTGTATAATTATTTAGAAAATTTGGTTGTTCCATAATAATTTTGCTCATATAAGATCTACCAGAAATTAATTCTTCATCTTGAGAAAAATCATATGAACGATCAACTGAAACAATGTTTACTAATTGTTTTTTTGATTGAAAAGACCTATATGCAGGATAAATTAAATCATGACTTCCACCTAAGATTACAGGTATTACATTAAATTTTTTAAGAAAAATAATTATTTCTTTTAATGCAGAATAGGTATCCTCAACTGTTTCTCCATTTTCTAAATTTCCTAAATCAATTATATTAATATTCCAATTTCCTGGATACAAAGAATAAAAAGCACTTCTAAAATCATTCAAATCATTTTTTTCCATTTTATAGAAACTATTTCTATTTTCAAAAACACCCATTATGGCAATCGAAAATTCTTTTAAATCAGGTAATCCCTCTTTTTTATTATAAATTTTAATGTTTTTTCCAATAATTTGTTTTGGAAGAGAAGAAATTTGATTGTATTGATTTATATCAACTGGATTTAAAAAATCTTCAATCATACTAATATATTTATTTTTTAGTTTTTTTACCAAGGTAACCCTCAGCATCCTCTTTGGTCAACTTTTGTGGATCAATATCTTTAGAAAGTTGAATTCTTTTTTTCCCTTTAATAATTACTGATCTTCCCCATCTAGCTTTTTCAACTCTAATTCCAAGTTCTTTCCAATCATGAATTAGTTTATCTTTATCCTTCTGAATTCTTTCCTTGATTAACTCTTCTATATGATTTTTTTTTAAATTCTCAAAATCATATGATTTATTGACATTAATAAATAGTCCATTCCATTTTAAAAATGGACCAAATCTACCAATTCCTTTAACTACAGGAAGATTATCATATACATGAATTGGAGCATCTGCTTTTCTTTTTTCCTCAATTAATTTAATTGCATCATCAATATTTATTGAATATGGAGACGAATCTTTTGGAATAGAAATAAAAGTTTTTTCAAATTTCAGGTATGGACCATATCTCCCATTATTAACAGTGACTTCATTATCTTCATAAGAACCTATTATTCTCGGAAATTCAAATAATTTTACTGCTTCTTCAAATGTAATGGTTTCTAGTTGTTGATTATTAGTTAAACTTGCATAAACAGGATTCTTGTCATCAGTTAATTCTCCCAATTGTGCAATTGGACCAAACTTACCTAGTCTAACTTTTAATACCCTTCCAGTTTTAGGATCATTCCCTAGTATTCTCTCACCTGATTCTCTCTTTGCGTTTTCTTTGACATCTTCGACATTAGAGTGAAAATTTTTATAAAAAGTGTCAATCATTTGAGTCCAGTCTTTAGAACCTTTTGCAATATCATCAAAACTTTGTTCTACCTGTGCTGTAAAATTAAAATCCAGAATAGTTTCAAAATTTGAAACTAAAAAATCATTAACAATAATTCCAATATCAGTAGGGATTAATTTTCCTTTGTCACTTCCAGTAAGTTCTGATAACTTTTTCTCTGAGATATTAAGATCTTGAAGTTCTAATTCTAAAAAACTTCTTTTTAAACCCTCAAAACTGCCTTTTTCTATATATCCTCTATTTTGAATTGTCGAAATAGTAGGGGCATAAGTAGATGGTCGGCCTATCCCCAATTCTTCTAATTTTTTTACTAAAGAAGCTTCTGAAAATCTATATGGTGGTCTAGAAAATCTCTGTCTAGAGGTTATTTTTTTTCTAATTAAACTATCACCCTTATTTACAACTGGCAATAATCCTTTACTATTTTCTTCTTCTTCATCTTTTCCTTCTAAATAAACTTTTAAAAATCCATCAAAAATTATTACCTCTCCATCTGCTAAAAATTTCTGAGAAAATTGATTAGATAAAATTTCAATTTGTGTTTTTTCAATTTTAGCCTCAGCCATTTGAGATGAAACAGTTCTTCTCCATATTAAGTCGTATAAACGACTCTGATCATAATCAGAAGAAATAGTGGCTTTAGAGAAATCCGTTGGCCGGACTGCTTCATGAGCTTCTTGAGCTCCTTTAGACTTTGATTTATAACTTCTTAAAGACAAATATTCACTTCCAAATAAAGACTTAATTTCATTAGCAATACTATTTTTTGCTTCATTAGAAATGTTTACACTATCCGTTCTCATGTAAGTAATTAATCCTGCTTCATACAATCTTTGAGCAACATTCATTGTTTTACTTACAGAAAAAGAAAGTTTTCTTGATGCTTCTTGCTGAAGTGTAGAAGTTGTAAAAGGAGGAGATGGCATTTTTTTGGATGGTTTTTTTAAAATTGAATTAACCTTATAGTTAGCATTCTTGTTAATTTCTAAAAAATTCTTAGATAAATTCAAATCACTGAAATCCTCATTTAAACGAGCTAATATATGTTTTCCATCATTTGTAATAAATTTAGCTTGAGTTTTAAAACTTTGTATGGGAACAAAATTTTTAATTGACCTTTCTCTTTCCACAATTAATCTAACGGCAACCGATTGAACCCTTCCTGCAGATAAACCCCCTTTTACTTTTTTCCATAAAACAGGAGATAATTCATATCCAACAAGTCTATCTAAAACCCTCCTTGCTTGCTGGGCATTAACTAAATTATCATTTATAGCTCTAGGCTCTTCAATCGCTCTTTTTATGGCTTTTTCAGTTATTTCTGAAAAAACTATTCTACGAGAATTCTGTTGATTTAAATTTAGATTTTTAGATAAATGCCATGCTATTGCCTCTCCCTCTCTATCTTCGTCACTAGCAAGCCAAACAATTTTTGCCTCTTTAGAAAGTTTTTTTAATTCACTAACAATTTTTTTCTTATCAGATGAAATTATATATTTTGGAACAAAATCTCTATCAACATCAACTCCTAATTCATTTGAAGGCAGATCTGATATATGTCCATAACAAGAAGCTACTTTATAATCCTTACCTAAAATTTTTTCTATTGTTTTTGCTTTTGTTGCAGACTCTACAATTACTAAATTTTTAGACATATGTTAAAAAATTTCTGGACAAAAATAGTTAAGTTTTTTTTTAACGTTAAAATTTTTAATTTTTTAAAATAAATAAGAATAAAATTTTAACTAAAAAAAGAACCTTAATTTTGAATAAATATAATGTTTTGAAGAAAATTATTCCAATTCTTAAATGGCTTCCAAATTATAGAATAAAGAATTTATATTATGATTTTTTTGCTGGAATAAATGTTGGTGTCCTATTAATTCCTCAAGGAATGGCTTATGCTTTAATTGCAGGTTTACCTCCTATTTATGGTCTTTATGCGGCCTTAATACCTCAAATTGTATATGCTATTTTTGGGACATCCAGGCAATTATCAGTAGGACCAGTAGCTATTGATTCTTTAATTGTAGCTTCAGGCCTAGGAATAATTTCAATTTTAAGCCCAGAACAGTATATATTAATGGCTATTTCATTAGCATTCATTGTAGGATCGTTTCAAATTTTAATGGCATTATTTAGATTTAGTTTTATTGCTGTTCTCTTGTGTAAACCACTAATAAATGGGTTTATCTCAGCACTCGCAATTATAATTGGTTTTAGTCAATTGAAGTATTTACTTGGAATACATATATCACAAACTAGTTTAATTAAAAATATTTTAATTGATATATTTAATAATATAAATCAAATTAATATATTAACATTATTACTTGGTTTATCTTCAATTTTAATAATAATTTTTTTTAAAAAATTCAGACCTAAATTCCCAATATATTTTACAGTATTAATTTTAGGAACATTTGTTTCTTATATTTTTAACTTAAATAAATTAGGAATTGAAGTTATAGAAAATATTCCAAAAGGACTGCCAGAATTTAAAATCCCTGTCTTAAACTATGATGTTTTTTTTGACCTTTTTAATGTTGGAATAACATTAGCCGTTCTAGGTTATATCCATGCTATTTCAATTGCGAAAAAATTAGAAGAAAAACATAATTATTATAAAATAGATGCTAATCAAGAACTTTTTGCAATTGGAATGTCAAATATAATAGGTTCACTTTTTCAATCTTATCCTGTAACCGGGGGGCTTTCAAGATCAGCAGTAAATGATGAGTCCGGAGCTGTTTCTGGAATTTCAGCTATAATTAGTTCTTTTGTAGTTGCTTTAATAATTATTTTTTTTACATCCTATCTTTTTTATTTACCAAAAGCAATATTGTCTTCAATAATTATTGTAGCTGTTATTAATCTTATTGATTATAAATTTCCGCAAAAATTATTTTCAAACTTTAAAGACGAATTTTTTTTACTATTAATTACTTTTTTTACAACAATTTTTTTCGGAATTGTAGAAGGCATAATTTTAGGGTTCTTTATTTCTTTACTAATTATTATATCAAAATTTAACAAACCTGGTCCTTCAATAAATTATAAGATTAAATATTTATTAAATTCTAAAAGTATTATAAGTATATCAGAAAAAAAAATAAAAAAAAGTAATGTTCTAATTTTAGAATTAAAAGGTCAACTTTTCTTTGGAAACTTTAATTATTTAGAATCATTTATTAATAAACAAAAAATTGAAAATTCCTTTTTTAAAACATTAATTCTTGATATTGAAAATCTATATCACATTGACAGCTCAGGTTCAGAATTACTTTGTCAAATAATTAAAAAGCTTAATAATAAAAAAGTTAGAGTCATAATCTCAGGTTTTAATAAAAGCAAAAAAGGTTTTAAATTTGAAAAGAATTTAATCAGAAACATTAAAAAGGAAAACATCTTTTTTTCAATTGATAAAGTTTTAGATCAATTGAACGTATAAAATAACTTTTAATGATTATTGAACAAATATATACAGAATGTTTATCTCAAGCCTCTTACTATATCGAAAGTAATGGGGAGGCTGCAATAATTGATCCTCTTCGAGAAATAGACTCTTATATAGAAAAAGCAAAAAAAAATAATGTTAAAATTAAATATATATTCGAAACACATTTTCATGCTGATTTTGTAAGTGGGCATTTAAGTCTTTCAAAATCAACTGGAGCTCCAATTATTTTTGGACCAACTTCAAAAACCTCATTTAAATCTATAATTGCAAAAGATGGCGAAGTTTTTAAGATAGGATCTCTCAAAATTAAAACTTTACATACACCAGGTCATACAATGGAAAGTACAACATATCTTCTTATAAACTCTAAAGGTAAAGATCATGCAATTTTTACTGGAGACACTTTATTTCTCGGTGATGTTGGGAGACCTGATTTATCTCAAAAGTCATCAAAAATAAAAAATGAAGACTTAGCCGCTATTTTATATGAAAGCATTACAAATAAAATAATTCCATTATCTGATGATATAATTGTTTATCCTGCACATGGTGCTGGTTCAGCATGTGGCAAAAATCTTTCAGAAAAAACTTTTGGAACTCTTGGAGAGCAAAAAAGAACAAACTATGCATTAAGACCTAATATTAAAAAACGAGAATTTATTAAAGAAGTTCTTGAAGGATTAGATTCTGCACCAAAATATTTTAACCAAAATGTAAAGTTAAATAAAGAAGGATATCAAGATATCAATGATATTATAGAAAAAAGAAAAAAAGCATTAACACCGACTGAATTTGAAATTAAATTAAAAAAATTTAGCGCAATAATTCTTGATGTTAGAAGTAAAGATGAATTTTCAAAAGCTCATATACCAGGTTCAATTTTTATCGGCTTAAATGGAAGTTTTGCACCATGGGTAGGAACTATTTTGCAAGATATCAAAACAGCAATACTAATTGTCAGTCCAAATGGAAGAGAAAAAGAAACTATTGAAAGATTAGCTAGGGTTGGATTTGATAATTCACTTGGCTATTTAAAAGGAGGAATAAATAGTTGGATTTCAAGTGGAAGAATAGTTGAAGAAATTAAAACAATTAATGTATTAGATTTTGAAAAAATTTATAAAAAAAATGATTTGCTTATTTATGATGTTAGAAAGAAAGATGAATTTTATACTGAAAGTCTTAGTAATGCAATTAATTTACCATTAAATAATATCCAAACAAACATTAATGAATTTTCAAAAAAAGATGAATTTTATATTCATTGTAAAACTGGTTATAGAAGTGTAATTGCATCTTCATATCTTAGGTTAAAAGGATTTGAAAAAATTGTGAATATTAAATCTGGATTTGAGGGTATTAAAAAAACAAACATTAAAATTAATAGTCTTATCTCAGTATAGATTTAATCAATCTTTGTCCCATAAAACTGTTTTACCTTGATTTGAAGATTTTAGTGCTAAATCCAAAATTCTTGATACTATTAGATTATTTTCAATAGAATATAAAGAAAATGGTTTTAGTTTATAATTTTCTTTAACTACTTTATAAAGTAATAAAAAAGGATCTTTTCTTTCAGAACTTATTTTTGGTGGATTAATTTTCTTTAAAGAGTTATATTCTCTTTTGATAAATTCCATTTTTTTATTGTCTATAGCGTTAATATAACCTTTATCACCATAAATTTGCATATCTTTTCTATTATAAGGCCAATTCCATGAGGCATTAATAATTACTTTTTTCTTTTCATAATTTAATATTATTGTCGTATCATCGTCAACCAATGGATATTTTTCTTTTTTTATTGATTTAGCTATACAACTAACAGATAAAGGCTTTTCTCCATCTAAGAGCCATGTTGATATATTAGCTCCATAACATCCGAAGTCAGTTAATGCTCCTCCACCATTTAAAACTGGATCTGTCAACCATTTTAAAAACTCTGATGTACAACCAATCTCAATAGGACCTTGATGCCCAGTATTGAAAACTAATTTATTTAAACTCCCAATTTTTCCATTATCAATTAATGTTTTTGAGTGATAAGTCGATTCATACCATGAAGTTTCATAATTTACTAACAAACTAATATTATATTTTTTAGCTATAGAAGCCATCTCTTTTGCAATTTCATAATTAACTGAAAGAGGTTTTTCAACCATTATGTGAATACCTTTTGGCGCAAAAAACTTAACAACTTTTAAATGATCATATGTTGAGTTAAAAGCAGTAACTGCATCAACTTTTCTTTTATTATATAAATCATTCATCGAGTCAAAAAAAATTGAGTCTGGCAAATTGTAACTTTTTTTATATCTATTAATAGCATTGATATTTTTCTCAACAATTCCAACAATTTTTATATTTTCAGACTTATAATTAAGAATCCAATTAACATGATCATGAACAAGTCCAATTACTCCAAGATTCAATTTGTCTTGACCATAACTAAAATGAATAAATAAAAAAGATATTAAAGAAATTATATATAATTTGTTTTTTTCCATTTAGCTTAATTAAATTGCGCTTATAAATATATGTAATCTTAAATTGTTACTAATAAAATAGAAAATGACTAAAAAAATTTTAATTTTTATTTCTATTCTTTTCTTTACTCAGGCAAACTGCCAATTAAAAGGAAAAAAAATATTAGCAATATTTTCCCATCCTGATGATGAGCAGACTATTGCTCCAATTCTAGTTAAGTACGCTGATCAAGGTGTTTCAGTTGATTTAGTGATTTGTACTGATGGACGTTATGGAGTAAATCAATATAATAATTATAAAGCAGGAGAAGAATTAGTTGAAATAAGAAAAAATGAAATGAAATGTGCTGCAAATAAATTAGGAGTTAATTTAATTCAACTTAACTATCATGACCAGCTTAAAGCTAGGGAAGGTTTTGATGGACATATTCCTCACGTTAGAAAATTAATTTTAGAATTAAAAGAGTTAATTGAATTAAGTGAGCCCGATGTGATTATCACATGGGGACCAGATGGCGGAACTAATCATTTAGATCATAGGTTAGTAAGTACATCCGTAACCCAAGTATTTTTATCTAAAAAATGGAATAAAGAAATTTCATTATACTATTATGGAACACCAAATCATTTAATAACAGATCAAAAAAATCAAACTTTAAGAGGGCAAGAAAAAAAATATTTAACAACTGAAATTTCATTTAACGATAATCATTTTAAAACCGCATATGATGCTTTACTTTGTCATGAGAGTCAGTATCCTAAACAAATTGTAGAAAAACTCAAGAGAGAAAGAAAATTAAAAGGTAATATAGTTTACCTTAGAAAGTTTGTATTCTCATCAACTATTGAAAAATCCTTATTCTAAATAATTTTATTTGATTTTTTTAAAACCAGACATAATGTCAGTTTTTAGTTTTGTTTGTATATTTGTATAATTTGTTATAAAAAGTGAATAAATCAGAAGAAATATTATTGAAAAACCCATATAAGCATAATGGAACAATTACAAGTACTATATTAAAAAAACCAAGTTCAAAATTCACCAAAAAAGCTTATATTGAATCATACGGATGTCAAATGAATTTTTCAGATTCAGAAGTTGTTGCTTCTATATTATCTAGCAATGATTATGAAATAACTTCTAAACCTGAAGATGCATCTCTAATTTTATTAAACACATGCTCAATTAGAGATAAAGCTGAACAAAGAATTAGAAAAAGATTAAATGATTTTAATCATTTAAAAAAAAATAATTCCAAAATTAAGATTGGTGTTTTAGGTTGTATGGCCGAGAGAGTCAAACACAAATTTCTAGAAGAAGAAAAAATTGTTGATATTGTTGTCGGCCCTGACTCATATAAGGACCTTCCTAATTTAATTGAAAAAGCAAAAAATAATATAGAAGCTGTAAATGTTATTTTATCTAAGAATGAAACATATGGAGATATATCTCCAATTAGAATAAATTCAAATAAAATCAGTGCATTTGTTTCAATTACTAGAGGATGTGACAATATGTGTACCTTTTGTGTAGTTCCATTTACAAGAGGTAGAGAAAGAAGTAGAGATCCAAATAGTATTATTAATGAAATTTACTCTTTAGAAAAGAAAGGGTATAAAGAATTAACTCTTTTAGGACAAAATGTTGATAGTTATTTATGGTATGGAGGGGGGTTAAAAAAAGATTTTTCAAATGCTTCAGACTTACAAAAAAAAACTTCTATTACTTTTGATAAGCTTCTAAAATTAATTGCTGAGACTTTTCCTAAAATGAGAATTAGATTTTCTACATCTAATCCTCAGGACATGACAACAGAAGTCATAAAAATAATGATGTTATATGAAAATATTTGTAAGCATATTCATCTTCCTTTTCAATCCGGAAGTAATAGAATTCTTAAAAAAATGAATAGGTTATATACTAGAGAAGAATATATTACTTTAATAAAAAAAATAAGAAAATTAATTCCTGATTGTGGTATATCTCATGATATAATTACTGGTTTTCCTAGTGAGAATGAAAAAGATCATGAGGATACTTTAAGTTTAATGGAACACGTAAAATATGATTTTGGTTATATGTTTGCTTATTCTGAAAGACCTGGGACTTTAGCCTCAAGAAAATATGAAGACAATGTAAGTTTAACAATAAAGAAGAGAAGATTAACAGAAATAATTAATCTTCAACAAAAACATTCCCATATAAGAATGAAAAGCTTTATTGGAAAAACAATGTGTGTTCTTGTTGAAAAAAATTCAAAAAAGTCTGACTTAAAATGGAGTGGAAGAACTACTCAAAATACGGTTGTGGTTTTTGAAAAAAAGAATTTTAAAATTGGAGATTTTGTTAATGTAAAAATAAAAGATTGTACATCTGGTACTTTACTGGGGGATGCGATTTCATATTCTAAATCTATATAAATAATGGATTCACTTCAAAATATAAAACAACGTTTTGGAATAATTGGAAATAATATTGGATTAAACAGGGCTCTTGAAAAGTCTTTAAGAGTTGCCGAAACTGACATATCTGTGCTCGTTGTAGGAGAAAGTGGAGTAGGAAAAGAAAATATCCCTCGTATAATTCATCAATATTCTCACAGAAAACATTCAAAATATATAGCAGTTAATTGTGGGGCAATTCCTGAAGGCACTATTGACAGTGAGCTTTTTGGTCACGAGAAAGGAGCTTTTACTGGCGCTACCCAATCTAGAGATGGCTATTTCCAAGTTGCAGATGGCGGTACCATATTTTTAGATGAAGTTGGAGAGCTTCCATTATCTACTCAGGTAAGACTTCTTAGAGTATTAGAGTCAGGTGAATTTTTAAAAGTGGGGTCTTCTAAAGTCCAGAAATCTAATCTTAGAATTGTTGCTGCCACAAATTTAAATATTCCAGAAGCTATCCAAAAAGGAAAATTTAGAGAAGATCTTTATTATAGATTAAGTACAGTTGAAATCTTAATTCCTCCACTCAGAAATAGAAAAGAAGATATTCCATTATTATTTAGAAAATTTGCTTCTGATTTTGCTCAGAAATATAAAATGCCAACCTTACGGCTCAATGAAAATTCTGAAAAAATTCTCACTAATTACAGATGGAGTGGAAATATAAGACAATTGAGAAATGTTGCAGAACAACTTTCAGTTCTTGAAAAAAATAGAGAAATTAGTCCCGAACTTATTAAATCTTATCTTCCTAATTCAAAATCTCAACTTCCTGCAATTTTTGAAAGAGAAACTAAAGGAGGTGACTTCTCGTCAGAGAGAGAAATTTTATACAAAGTTTTATTTGATATGAAAAATGACTTAAATGATTTAAAGAAAATTACCTATGATCTAATAAATGATGAAAATATTGACTCTATCAATAAAAAAAATAAAGCGATTTTAAAAAAAATGTATCAAGAAAATGATGATGTAAAATATGAAAATTTTAAAAATGAAAAAGAATCTTATGAAGCAGTGCCTCTAAATACTGATAATAATGATTTAAATAATAAAGCTGAAAAAGATAAATATGAATATGCTGAAACAATTGTTGAAGAGGAAACCTTATCTCTATTAGAAAAAGAAATTGAAATGATTAAAAGAGCTCTTTTCAGAAGTAAAGGGAGGCGAAAACTAGCTGCAAAAGAACTTGGGATATCTGAAAGAACTTTATACAGAAAAATTAAGCAATTTGATTTAAATAAAAATATAAATGAATAAAATCAAAACATTGTTAATAATGTATTTTTTAATACAAAATGGATGTGGAATCTACTCTTTTACTGGGGCGTCTATACCTGCTGGTACAAAAACCTTTCAGGTTAACTATTTTGAAAATAAAGCTGGGAATAGACCTGGATCAACAGTTGAGCCAGGGCTTGATAGAGATTTTACAATTGCTTTACAAGATTTAATTTTAAATAGAACAAACTTAAGTTTAGTGAACCAAGGAGGAGATTTAATTTATGAAGGTGAAATTACAGAGTATAGTGTAACACCTATGTCTGCTACAGCAGAAATCACAGCTGCTCAAAACAGATTAAAAATAAGCATTTCTTTAAGTTATTTTAATAAAAAAAAAGAGGAAGATGACTTTAAAAGAAGCTATTCTTTCTTTTATGATTTTCCTGCAGAACAACAAGTTTATGAAGTTAAGGATAGCGCTCATGAGGAAATTTTTGATCGTATAACTCAAGATATTTTTAATGACACATTAGCTAAATGGTAGTTATGAACAAAACAAAATATCAAAAGTTTATAGATGATTTTGATCCCAATTCTGAGGAAAATATTGAACAACTTGAAAGCTTAATCAAAGAATATCCATTCTTCTTACAGCCAAAATTGTATTATCTCAAAATTTTAAAAGATAAAAAATCAAAAAAATATGATTCTGAATTGAAAAAAATAGCTGTTAGCATTTACGATAGGTCTTGGCTTTTTGACTGGATTAATTTACCATGGGAAACTAAAAAACATAATAATAAATCTATTGAAAAAGATATTTCAATAAAAATGAATTTTATAGATTGGATAAATTATATAGAAAAAAATAAAGTTGATAATAATGTATTAGAATCTGTCGATAAAAAATTTAATTTAATTGAAACTTTTTTAAATAATCCCTCTAAAATTGAAAAAGAAGATATTAAAAGAAATCAAAAAGATATTAGTTTTGAAACTCTTACATCAGAAAATGAATTAATGACTGAAACATTAGCAAAAATATATTTAAAGCAAAAAAAATATAATAAGGCAAAAGACGCATTTAAGATTTTGTCCTTGAAATATCCAGAAAAAAATGCTTTCTTTGCAAACCAAATAAAAAAAATTAAAAAATTAGAAAATAAAAAATGAGTACATTTTCAATTTTTATTGCCTTAATAATAATCGTTTGCTTTTTATTAGTATTAGTAGTAATGGTCCAAAATCCAAAAGGAGGTGGTCTTTCTTCCTCTTTTGGCGGAGGTGGCTCTCAGCAAATGGGTGGTGTTCAAAAAACAACTGATTTTTTAGATAAGAGTACTTGGATTCTTGCTATTCTTCTTCTTGTATTAATTTTAATATCGAATGCCACTATTACAGAAAATATTGAATCAAATGAATCAAAACTTTTAGACGGTAACTCTATTGAACAGGTTCCTGAATCAATACCTGAGATTATCCCAAATCAAATTCCTGAACTACCTACAGAAGATGGCAATTAATGTTTTTGTACTATTTATATGACATGCTGGCATTTTTATATAAAATTTTATGAAATTATTCTAATGGCATAGTTTATGAAAATAAATAAATTAAAAAATAAATATCATGAGTAAATTAAATATTAAACCTTTAGCAGATAGAGTGCTAATAGAACCTGCTGCTGCTGAAACAAAAACTTCTTCTGGTATTATCATTCCTGATTCTGCAAAAGAAAAACCACAAAAAGGAACTGTTGTTGCTGTAGGTAAAGGGACTAAAGAAAATCCCATTACTGTAAAAGTTGGAGATCAAGTTTTATATGGTAAATACGCCGGAACTGAGCTTCAACATGAAGGATCGGATTACCTAATAATGAAAGAAAGCGACATTCTCGCTATTGTTTAAATAAAATCTAAAACGTAATAAAATGGCAAAAAAAATAGAATTTGATATTGAAGCTAGAGACGGTATAAAAAGGGGTGTAGATGCCCTAGCAAATGCTGTCAAAGTAACACTTGGCCCTAAGGGTAGAAATGTTATCATCGGAAAATCTTTTGGAGCTCCTCAAGTAACTAAAGATGGTGTAACAGTTGCTAAAGAAATTGAACTAGAAGATGCATTGGAAAACATGGGAGCTCAAATGGTAAAAGAAGTAGCTTCTAAAACAAATGACCTTGCTGGAGATGGAACAACTACTGCTACTATTTTAGCTCAAGCAGTTGTCAAAGAAGGTCTAAAAAATGTTGCTGCTGGTGCAAATCCTCTTGATTTAAAAAGAGGAATAGACAAAGCTGTAGATGCTATTGTTAAATCTTTAGAGAAACAATCAGTTTCTGTTGGAGATTCCTCAGAGAAAATAAGGCAAGTTGCTAGTGTATCTGCAAATAACGATGAGGCTATTGGTGCATTAATTACTGAAGCTTTTGAGAAAGTTGGAAAAGAAGGTGTTATAACTGTTGAAGAAGCAAAAGGCACTGATACATATGTAGATGTTGTCGAAGGTATGCAATTTGATAGAGGTTATTTATCTCCCTATTTTGTTACTGATTCAGAAAAAATGGAAGCTGATTTAGAAACACCTTACATTCTTCTTTATGATAAGAAAATTTCAGCGATGAAAGACCTCTTGCCTATATTAGAGCCAGTAGCACAAACTGGAAAACCTCTTCTTGTTATTGCTGAAGATGTTGATGGAGAAGCTCTTGCCACTTTAGTAGTTAATAAATTAAGAGGTTCTTTAAAAATTGCTGCTGTCAAAGCTCCAGGATTTGGTGATAGAAGAAAAGCTATGTTAGAAGATATTGCAATTCTAACTGGAGGAACTGTTATCTCTGAAGAAAGAGGTTTTAACATAGAAAATACTACTATTGAAATGCTTGGTTCTGCTGAAAAAGTAACTATAGATAAAGATAATACTATTGTAGTAAATGGAACTGGAAATTCTAAGGACATTAAAGCTAGAGTAAATCAAATTAAGTCTCAAATTGAAACTACAACATCTGACTATGATAAAGAAAAACTTCAAGAACGTTTAGCAAAACTTTCAGGTGGAGTAGCTGTACTATATGTAGGAGCACCTTCTGAAGTTGAAATGAAAGAAAAAAAGGATAGAGTAGATGACGCACTTCATGCTACAAGAGCAGCCGTTGAAGAAGGAATTATTGCTGGAGGAGGTGTAGCTCTTCTGAATACTAGAAATGAAATTGAAAAATTAAAATCTAATAACTCAGATGAAGCTACTGGTATTCAAATTATCAATAAAGCAATTGAATCTCCTTTAAGAACAATAGTCGAAAATTCTGGAGGTGAAGGATCTGTTGTTATTTCAAAAGTAATTGATGGAAAAGATAATTTTGGATATGACGCCAAAGATGGCTCATACGTTGATATGTTAAAAGAAGGGATTATTGATCCAAAAAAAGTTGCAAGAGTAGCTCTTGAGAATGCTGCTTCAGTAGCTGGGATGATTCTAACAACTGAATGTGCTTTGGTAGATATCAAAGAAGATACTCCACCAGCAGCTCCACCTATGGGAGGAGGAGGAATGCCTGGTATGATGTAAATTAATTTTATCTACAATACAAAAAATCCGCAAATATGCGGATTTTTTTATTTATTGTATTCAATTTTTCTTTCATATAAACAGCAAATGGGTAATTGATTATAAAATTCATCAGAAGCCATAAATAAAGGAGTATCGTGACCAACATCTGAAATGGACTTCTGGATTGAATCCAATGAATTTTTTTTTGGATTATAAATTAAAGTTAATTGATTTGAAGGTATGTCCCATGAAGCATATTTAACTCCCTTAGAAAGTAAAGCTGCATTCTCAATTCTTTTTTTACACATAATACAGTTTCCAGTTACTTCAAATTGAACTTTATTATTTTTCTCATTTATCTCCTGACATGAAAGAATAAGAGGAAAAGAAATTAAAAATATTAAAATTGTTTTTTTCATTTTGTAAAATTATAAATTCCATCTTAATCCAAGGTATATCATCCTACCAAAAATTGGAGCATAAATTTGACTAGTGTCAAAATCCGGTCCAAAAGGGTTTTCTGAATCTACTATAGGTGTTTTTTGAGTATAATTTCCTATGTTTTCAGATCCAAGATATAATTCTAAATTATAATCAATAGCTCTTGTTAACTGACTATTAATTAAACTGTAATTTGGAGAAAAATTGGAAGATGAAATTTCTTGATTAGAAAAATATCTTTGTTTTCCAATAAAATGATGAGTAAAATCATACCTCCACTGAGCTCCTTTTGCATTTCTTTCAGACTCAAATGATATATTTGAAAAAAACCGAGTTTTTGCAATCATTGGAACTCTTAAATATCCATTTATATAATCTGCTTTTACATCATAATCTTTATAAGCAAATCTGAGATTTATTAAATTTGATGGTGAATAATCAATTTCGATTTGAAAATTTTTAGATTGGCTTTCCCCTTCTAAATTATAAAATGAAATTTTTCTAGATTCTTCCCAATCAACAATTACCTGATCATCAAATTTAGTTACATATCTTTCTATAAAAATATTAAAAGGTCTTTCAAATAATAAAAGTTTGTGATTAATTCCAAACCCATAGTTTAAAGCTTTTTCTGGTCTTAAACCATAAATACTACCACCATTATTTTTTATTTCTATTTGTCTATTTGATCCAAACAAAGATTGATTTTCTGCAAAAATATTTGACACTTTTCTTCCAGTTCCTATTGAAAATCTTAATGATGTTTCTTTAAAAACAGAATACCTTAAATGAAATCTTGGAGTAATAAAAAATCCCATTCTATTGTGATTGTCAACTCTTAATCCAGCAGTGAAATTTAAATCATCTAAATTATTATAATTATATTCAAAAAAACCTCCTATTGAACTATCAATTCTATTATAATAAAAATTATCTATATCCTCATTATAATTATCACTTGAAAAATTAATTCCAGTTTTAAATTTATGTTTTGTATTACCAATTATTGAATTATAAACAAAATTTGTAAAAAAACTTTCATGATTAATATTATAAACTCTATAACCATATGAACCCATTTGATCATGAAAATTATAAGAAACTTGAAGACCTAAACTTTGATAAGGTAATTCTGGTGAAACATAACCTAATTTCAATGAAGTATCTAATCTCTCTGTATTTACTTCGCTCCCCCAAATCAAAAACTTATTACTTATTTTTGGATCATAGAATTTACTTCCCATAAGTTTTTCATCCTTTAAAAATCTAAAACTTAAAAAACTTATTATTCCCTTTTCATTATCAACAAACTGTAATCGGTTTAATACATTTATTTGTTCAGAAATTGGTAAGTCTAAAAAATTATCATTATTTGAATCTGTTTTTTTATCTCTCTTATTTCCATGGATGTATACTCCATAAGAAAATTTATCAGATATTTTTTTATTTAAATGAGAATTAAACTCCAATCTTCCATTGGCTGAGCTAAATAAATTTAAAAAAAATGGAAAATCAGAAAATGGCTTTTTTAATTCAGTATTAATTTGCCCTGTTATACTCTCAAATCCATTAGTCACGCTACCAGATCCCTTAGATATTTGTATACTTTCTATCCAAGTCCCAGGAGTATAGGTTAATCCATAAAATTGAGAAGCTCCTCTAACTGATGGTATATTTTCTTCTGTTATTAAAATATAAGGGCTTTTTAAGCCTAGCATTTTAATTTGTTTTGTTCCAGTTAATGCATCTGCAAAATTAACATCAATAGAAGGATTAGTTTCAAAACTTTCAGACAAATTACAACAAGCGGCTTTTAAAAGTTCAGCATTATTAACATTGATTACATTTTGAGCCTGAAAAGATAATCTAGAAATAGTTTTTCTTTTCTCTACAGTAACTTCATCAAGAGAGTTTGAGTTATCAATTGTAAGAAAATGAATTATAAATTTATTCCTTTCACGAACTAATAAAGTATCATTTCTAAATCCAATATAACTAATAACTAGTTTATTTGAATCCAAGCTTGGTTTGATTGAAAACTTTCCCTTTTCATCAGTTATAACTCCATAACTTGTGTCTAACCAATAAACATTTGCACCATAAAGTGCGGAAGTTTCAGTTCCTTCTTTGTATACAATTCTACCTTCAATGTTATCTTGAGCTAAAGTACTAAGTAGTGGTAAAAAAATTAAAAATAAATATTTATTCATGTCTATATAATTTGGATGTTAAATGATTATTTAAAAATCAAATGACATTAACCATATAGCATAAATTGATTAAAAATTATATAAAGATTTGATTCTGATTTAGGTGGAGGTTTCCAATTCAAACTATAATATAAAAAACTTCTATGCTTTAAAGAAGAATAGTTGTTAAGCAGAAAAGTAGCATCTGTTATTTTTTCAATTTTTTGATTTGAATTATACTTTTCAATATTATTATTTTGAACAAAAACTATTTGATCATCACAACAATCCTCTGGGTTTATTTCAAAAGATTCTTTCTCATTTTCCGAATAAGAAGAATGCATTTCACACACTTTCGGATCAGATGAAGATGATATTTGATAGAGATTATCTCCACAAAAATGAAAATTTAGAGACATTCCTATTTTTGAAGTCAAAAAAAGGAAGGAAAAAAAGTATATAAAATTATTTTTTAAACTCAAATTTTTCAATTCTAGATACAAAATTACAAAAACTCATATTTTAATTATAACAAATAATAAAATATTAAATTAAAAACATTTGTATTTTTTTAATTTTACTGAATGATTTTAACAGAAAAAAAACTAATCATAAAAAAAGTTAATTCTATTTTATCAAATAAGGATCTTTGGGGGAGGAAAATGTTTAAAATTTGTGATCTTATTAGAAATAGTCTAAAAAAATATGATTGGGTAGGTTTTTATTTTTCTGATATAGTAAATAAACAGTTAAAATTAGTTGCTTTTTCAGGTGAAGAAACGGAACATACCATAATTCCATTTGGAAGAGGTGTTTGTGGTCAAGTAGCTAATTCAAATAAACCATTAATTGTTCCTGATGTAAAGTCGGAAAAAAATTACATATCCTGTAACATAAATGTTAAATCAGAAATAGTAGTTCCTATATTAAAAAATAATATAAATATTGGACAAATTGATGTAGATTCAAATACCATAAATGCCTTCTCTGATATAGACAAAATATTTTTAGAAGAAATTTGTGAATTAGTTTCTAAAAATTATGTTTTAAATAATAATTAATGATAAAAAAGAAAATAAGATCCGCGTTAATTTCAGTCTTTGACAAAGACAAACTAGAACCAATAATTCAAAAATTAAAGAAATTAAATGTTAAAATTTATTCAACAGGGGGCACTCAAGATTTTATCAAGAATTTAGGATATGATGTTATTCCAGTTGAAGATATAACAAGTTACCCATCAATATTAGGTGGCAGAGTCAAAACACTTCATCCTAAAGTTTTTGGAGGAATTTTAAATAGAGAAAATAATGAATTAGATCAAAGTGAATTAAAAAAATATAATATTCCTCAAATTGATCTTGTTATCGTCGATCTATATCCATTTGAAGATACAATTAAGTCCAATGCCTCTGAAGAAGAAATTATTGAAAAAATTGATATTGGTGGTATTGCTTTAATAAGAGCAGCTGCAAAAAACTTTAATGATGTCGTATGTATTTCCTCTAAAGACGATTACTCTAAATTATTATCTCTGCTCGAGAGTAAGCAAGGTTATACAGATCTTAATGAAAGAAAAGAATTTGCTATAAATGCATTTAATACTTCCTCTCATTATGACACCTCAATTTATAATTATTTTAATACTAAAAATACAAATTTGAAAGTAAGTTTAAAGAATTCGATTAATTTAAGATATGGAGAAAACCCGCATCAAAAAGGAAGTTTTTATGGAAATTTAAATGATTATATTGAACAAGTTCATGGTAAAAATATTTCATACAACAACTTACTAGACATAGATTCCGCAATAAATTTAATTTCAGAATTTCAGAAAGACCTACCTTCTTTTGGTATTTTTAAACATAATAATGCCTGTGGGTTTTCAGTAAGAAATAATCTAAAATTAGCTTATCTTGATTCATTGAAAGCCGATCCTGTTTCTGCTTTTGGTGGAGTTTTAATTTCAAATAAAATAATCGATACTGAAACTTCAATTGAAATAAATAAGTTGTTTTGTGAAATTTTAATTGCTCCAAAATATGAAGAGGAAGCTCTGCAAATTTTAAAAGAGAAAAAGAACAGAATAATACTTATACAAAAGGAAAGTAATCTTCCAAAAAATGTTATTAGAAGTTGTCTAAATGGTTTTCTTAAACAAGAAAGAGATGTTTTAACTGACAAAAAATCTGATTTAAAATATGTTACCAAATTAAGTCCTGACGACAAAACTATAACAGATTTAATTTTTGCATCTAAAATTTGTAAACATACTAAATCAAACACAATTGTTTTAGCAAAAAATCATCAATTAATAGCCTCTGGAACCGGTCAAACTTCAAGAGTTGATGCTTTAAATCAATCTATTGCTAAAGCTAAAAAATTTGGATTTGATTTAAATGGATCTGTTATGGCTAGTGATGCATTTTTTCCTTTTCCTGATTGTGTTGAAATTGCTCACAAAGCTGGAATAAAATCAATAATTCAACCAGGTGGATCAATTAAAGATCAAGATTCAATTGATTATTGTAACAAAAATAATTTATCAATGGTATTTACTGGAAATAGGCATTTTAAGCATTAATTTTTTTACATTTACAAAACTTTTAATTTAAAAAATGGGATTTTTCACTGAAGAAATTGCAATAGATCTTGGGACTGCAAATACATTAATTATTCATAATGATAAGGTAGTTGTTGATAGTCCCTCAATTGTTGCACTTGATAGAACTACTAATAAGGTTATAGCTATAGGTCAAGAAGCAAATATGATGCAAGGTAAAACTCATGAAAACATAAGAACTGTAAGACCTCTTAAGGATGGTGTAATTGCAGATTTTAATGCTTCTGAGCAAATGATCAATATGTTAATCAAAAGTATTCCATCATTAAAAAGAAAGTTTTTTTCTCCTTCATTAAGAATGGTGATATGTATTCCCTCAGGTATAACAGAAGTTGAAATGAGGGCAGTTAAAGAGTCTGCAGAAAGAGTTAATGGTAAAGAAGTCTATCTTATTCACGAACCCATGGCGGCAGCAATTGGAATAGGAATTGATATTATGCAGCCTAAAGGAAATATGATAGTAGACATTGGAGGAGGAACTACTGAAATTGCAGTTATAGCTCTTTCTGGTATTGTTTGTGATAAGTCTATTAAAATTGCTGGAGATGTGTTTACTAATGATATTGTAAACTATATGAGAGGAAAACATAATTTATATGTTGGTGAGAGAACTGCTGAAAAAATAAAAATTATTGTTGGAAGTGTAATTGAAGAACTTGAAAACCCTCCTGATGACATGTCAGTTCAAGGAAGAGATCTTTTAACAGGAAAGCCAAAACAAATTACCATATCTCATAAAGAAATTGCCAAGGCACTAGATAAATCAATTATAAGAATTGAAGACGCAATAATGGAAGCACTTTCCCAAACACCACCAGAATTAGCTGCTGACATATACAATACTGGTATTTATCTTGCTGGCGGAGGTGCTTTACTTCGGGGCTTAGATAAACGTCTATCTCTTAAAACTGATCTTCCAATATATGTTTCTGAAGACCCACTTCAAGCAGTTGTTAGAGGAACAGGAATCGCATTAAAAAATGTAGAAAGATTTAAGACTGTACTTATTAAATAATTGAAATATGCAGCGAATAATTAATGCGCTTGCAAAAAATAAAAACACAGTTCTTTTTATTTTATTATTAATTATTTCTTTATACTTTTTAAATTCAAGAAGCTACTTTCATCAAACAAAGATTGCCAAATTAAGTCTATCAATATCAGGAATTCTAAATAATTTAAGTTCAAATATAATTCGATACTCAAATCTTAATAAAGAAAATAAACTCTTAATTCAAGAAAATTTAATTCTTAAATCAGATTTAATAAAGAATAAAAATATAGAAGCTATTAAATCTAAAAAAGAAATATATTTTCCTTTTTCCTTAATCAACGCCAGAATTGTAAAAAACAATTACAACAAAAAAGAAAATTTTGTTATAATCAATAAAGGAGAAAAAGATGGTATTAAAAAAGAAATGGGAGTTATAACTTCAAATGGTATTGTTGGAATAATTAATAATGTTAGTAAAAACTATTCAAGTATAATTTCAATTATAAATTCTAACATTAAAATTAATGCCAGAATTAAAAATACTAATTATTTTGGGGCTATCGGTTGGAGTGAAAAAAAAATAAATATAATGACTTTAGAAGATATTGTTTCAACTGCAAAAATTTCAATTGGAGATACAATAATTAGTGGAGGAATGTCATCATATTTTCCCTCAAATCTAGAAATTGGAAAAATAGTTACGCTGAAAAAAGAAAAAAATGAAGGCTATTATTCAATTGAGGTAGAATTATTCAATAGTCCTAGTCAATGGGAATATGTTTATGTAATTAAAAATATGGACATAATGGAAATAAATAACTTGGAGAAAAAAAATTAAAATGATTAATGAAAATTTAAAAATATTTTTTCAATTTATGTCATTAATATTAGCTCAAATAATTGTTCTTGACAATATTTATTTATTCGGATTTTTAAATCCTATCATATATATATTATTTATTATAACATACAGGTTTGATCAAAATCAAACTCTATTTATTTTTCTGTCCTTCTTATTGGGGCTAACTATTGACCTACTAACTCAAAGTTCTGGAGCTAATACTATTTCTTGTTTAATCCTGGGTTATATAAGACCTTTTATCATTAACTTTTCTTTTAAAATTAACTCTGATATGCCAAAAGCTTATATAACTGATCCAAAAATCAGTAATCGGATTTCCTATATTTTTAGTGTAGTTTTAATTCACCACTTAATTTATTTTTCAGTTGTTTATTTTGATGTTAATTCTATTATATTAATAATAAAATATACTTTTTTAACAACTATTTTCTCAATAATTTTAATTTGGACTTTAATTAGTTTTTACAAATCTTGATGATTAAAAAGGAGTATTTATTGGCAATTTTTATTATTTCGATATCTCTCATTTATCTTTTTCAACTATTTAATCTTCAAATTTTCAATGATGATTATCAACTTTTATCAGAGAATAATGCCATTTATAAAAAAACTATTTATCCAGAAAGAGGATTAATCTATGATAGGAATAATAAATTAATTGTAGCAAACCAGCCATCTTATGATTTAATGTTAATTCCTGAAAATCTTAAAGCTTTTGATACTCTTGAAATATGCTCAATATTAAAAATTGATTCTAATTTGTTATTAAAAAAAATAAATGAAGCAAAAAGTTTTTCAATAAAATTACCTTCAATTATTCTCAGACAAATTACGAAAGAACAAAATGCTTTATTTCAAGAAAAAATATGGAAATATCCTGGATTCTTTATTCAAAAAAAATCTTTAAGAGATTATAAAATTTCAATTGCTTCAAATTTGTTGGGATACATCAGTGAAGTTAATGAAAATGAAATAAATGATCAAAGTTATTATAATATAGGTGAATTAATTGGAAGACAAGGAATTGAAAAAAGCTATGAAAAAATTTTAAGAGGGAAAAAAGGTGTTAAATATTTTCAGAAAGATAGATTTAATAGAATAATTGGACCATATAAAAATGGAATTTATGATACAGATGTAGAAATTCCTAAAAATATAACTTTAACAATAGATTCTGAACTTCAAAATTATGGCGAAAAGCTTATGCAAAATAAAAGAGGAGGCATTGTTGCAATTGAGCCAGATTCAGGAGAAGTCCTCGCACTAATTACTGCTCCTTCTTATGATTCTAATCTTTTAATAGGTAGAGATCGATCTAAAAACTTTAAAACTCTTTTGAATGATACAATTAATAAACCTTTATTTGACAGAGGGCTTCAGGCAGAATATTCTCCTGGATCCCCATTCAAAACTCTAAATGCCTTAATCGGTTTACAAGAAAATATAATAAATAATAATACAAAATTTAAATGTGATGAGGGCCATTACTATGCTCCAGGAGCATTCATGGCTTGTCATAATAAAAAAGGAACATATAACAACTTATTAAGTGCAATATATAATTCATGTAATACATTTTTTGCCAAAACTTACAAAAATATTATTGATTCTAAAGAATCGCCATTTGAAGGAATAAATATGTGGAATTCTCATCTTAAAAGTTTTGGTTTAGGTGACTATTTAGGATATGATTTAAATATTGGAAGACCAGGTTTTATTCCAGACGGAAACTATTATAATTTCTGGTATCCTCAAAAAAATTGGGAATCTGTTACTACAATTTCAAATTCAATAGGTCAAGGTGAAATCCTGACTACTCCTATTCAAATGGCAAACTTTACCAGTGCAATTGCTAACAGAGGTTATTATATCAAACCTCATTTTGTTAAAATAAAATCAAAAAAGATACATGATTCCTTGTATCCTAAAAAAATGACTAGTATTGATCCCAAATTTTTTGAACCTGTAATTGAAGGTATGCATAAAGTTATAGAGGAAGGAACAGGAAAAATTGCAAAGATTCCTGGATTAGAAGCTTGTGGTAAAACTGGAACTGCTGAAAATTTTATTAAACTAAATGGAATAAAAACTCAACTAACAGACCATTCAATTTTTATTGCATTTGCCCCAAAGAAAAACCCTAAAATTGCCCTTGCTGTTTTTGTTGAAAATGGTTATTGGGGAAGTAGATGGGCTGCTCCAATTGCAAGTCTAATGATAGAAAAATATATGTTTTCGACAACAAAAAGAAAATGGCTTGAAAATAGAATGTTCAATGGTAGTCTGGAGTTTGAATATCAAAAACCTTTGTCTAATAAACCTTTTAAAATAAATGAATAAAGATTTATTATATAGAATAGATTGGTTCACACTTTTAATATATTTTTTGTTAGTGTTATTTGGAATGATTAATATCTATTCAATATCCTATGAAAATATAGAATTATCAATCTATGACATAAATAATTCAATAGGAAAACAATTTTGGTTTTTTATTTTTTGTCTTATTATAGGAATCCCAATAATTTTTTTAAAGCCAAGTTTTTTTGACAAAATTTCATTTTTAACATATATAATTTGTATTGTTTTACTAGCTGGATTATTTGTTTTTGGATCAACAATTAAAGGAATAACGGCATGGTATAAATTTGGTCCTATAAGTATGCAGCCTTCAGAATTTGCTAAACTAGCTGTTGCTTTAATGATTTCATCTTACTTAAGTTTTATTCAAAATGATATTAAAAATTATAAAACAATTTTAAAAATCGTTCTTATTACTTTTGTTCCCTTAATTTTAATTCTTTTACAACCAGATTTAGGAACAGCAATAATTTTTATAGCTATTATATTTGTTCTAATTAGAGAAGGGTTAAGTATAAATTTTTTTTTGAGTGGTCTTTATGGAATAATTTTATTTTTAACAACATTAATTATAAACCCTTTAAATACTAGTTTAATTCTAAGTTTTGGATTCATAATATTAATTCTCTTTTTGAGAAATAAAACTAAAAAACTAAAAACTAATATTTACATTTTAACATTGTTAATTTCAATCATTTATTGCTTTTCTGTTAATTATATTTTTAATGAAGTTTTTGAACAAAGACATAGAGATAGAATAAGTATTATAATAGGAAATGAAGTAGATCCTCAAGGAATCGGTTATAATATTAATCAGTCAAAAATAGCTATAGGATCAGGAGGTTTTTTAGGTAAAGGGTTTTTAAATGGAACCCAAACTAAAGGAAAATTTGTTCCAGAACAGGATACAGATTTCATATTTACTACCATTTCAGAAGAATGGGGATTTCTAGGATCCGTATCTGTGATTTTATTATTCAACCTCATGATTTTAAGAATAATTTATAGAGCTGAAAAACACACCAAAAAATTTAACAGGATTTTTTCGTATTGTTTTGCAAGTTTCTTAGGTTTTCATTTTATCATTAACATTGGTATGACTATAGGTTTAATTCCAACAATTGGAATACCTCTTCCCTATATTAGTTATGGTGGATCTAATCTTTTAACTTTTAGTGTTTTTTTAATGATTTATCTTAATTTAGATGCTAATAGATTAAACTAGCTTCTTACATCAAAAGCATCTCTTAAACTATTCCCCAAAATCATAAATGATAAGACTAAGCTCATAATAGCCAAGCCAGGTAAAATTGCCAAATATTCTTTTCCAAGTATAATATATCTAAAATGATCTTTAATCATACCTCCCCAACTTGGAATTGGGGGTTGAACTCCAATTCCTAAAAAACTTAAACCGCTTTCAATTAAGATCGCACTTGCAAAATTTGCAGCTGAAATAACAATTAATGGCCCTAATAAATTTGGTAATATATGATTTAACATAATTCTATAACTAGAAAATCCTAAAACTTTTGCAGATTGTATAAATAGCTTTTCTTTTAAAGTCCTTACTTGACCTCTAACTAGTCTTGCAACTTCTACCCACATAGTTAATCCAACAGCAAAAAAAACTTGCCAATAACCTTTTCCTAAAGAAATAGTAATTGCTATAACTAATAATAAGGTTGGAATAGCCCAAAAAACATTAATTAACCACATTATAAAATTATCAAACCATCCTCCAAAATATCCTGATGTTAATCCAATTAATATTCCTATAATTAACGAAATAATTACAGCTATAAATCCAATTGAAATTGAAACTCTTGACCCTATTATCATTCTGCTTAACATATCTCTCCCATATTTGTCAGTTCCTAAATAAAAAATTTTTTTCTTTATGAATTTCAATTCAAATTCATTAATATCATTATCCTTTAAAATTTCAGTTATATCGATTTCTTTCTGCTCCATAGAAAATGATCCAACTTCGGAATAAAACAATTTATTATTAAACATTTTATAATCCTCAATAAATATCTCATTTTTGGAAATGGGAAAGTTATCAATGTTTAAATTCTGAGGAATTTTTAAAATTAAAGTGGAAAATCCAGGAGGTTTAGAATGAATATTTAAATTCATTTGATTTGCGTTTGGCGATGAATCTGGAGAAATCCAATAAGCAAAAATTGAAATTAAAGTTATTATTAATATATAAACTAAACTTATAGAACCCCAATAATCCTTAAATAAATTTTTTATTGCAATTTTAAAATTCAAATTTGAAAAAATTTATTTTTTATTATTAGCTATTTTATAATTATTTGATAGACTTTTATTTAAATCTTTTAAAACTTCTATTGCTTCAGATACGTATAAATCTTTTTTCAAAGATTCTTGCCAACGTTTTCTTTTCTCTAATAAATCATTTGGAATTGAATCTTCAATTTCAAATTCATTGACCCACTCAAAATCATAGGAAGATTCATATTCTTTTAATTGTTCAAATCGCTTAGAATAAATATTATCTTCTTCTCTTTTTAAATTATATACCTCATAATTTAAAGAATACGAAAAATTCTCTTGTTGATTTTTTATCCACTTAGCTTGTTCGTCAATTAATTTAAAGTAATAATTATTACTTAATCTTTCTTTACTATTTTTTAATGAATAGTCATAATTTAAGGCTTTTTCCCAAGTAGTATAATCTGCAGGACTTATTTTATCCCATTTTAAAGGATTATCCTGATCTTTCTCCCCTATTTCAACATATTTATATCTATTTGGAAAAATGATATCACTTTTGACACCTTCAAGTTGAGTTGAACCTCCATTAATTCTATAAAATTTATCTGTAGTTACTTTTAATGCTCCTAAATCTCCATATGTATTACTTGATATAATTCTATTTAAATCAACCATATTTTGAACAGTACCTTTTCCAAATGTTTGTTTACTTCCAATTACAATTGCTCTTTTATAATCCTGAAGTGCTGCAGCAATAATTTCAGATGCAGATGCAGAAAACTCATTTACTAAAACTACTAAAGGACCATCCCAAAAAATATTTGCATCAAAATCACTAAGAATCTCTTTTTTACCGCCTGTACTTTTAACTTGAACTACTGGCCCAGTTTTAATAAAAAACCCTGTCATATCAACAACAGCTTTTAAGGATCCACCTCCATTATTTCTTAAATCTAAAATAATTCCCTTTACATTTCTCTTCTTTAATTGATTTATTTCTTTTTTAACATCAACTGCAGCATTTCTTTCTTTATAATCTTTAAAATCAACATAAAATTTGGGTAATTCAATTAATCCATAAAAATTTTCTTTAGTTTTTATTATAGAAGATTTAGCATACGTTTCCTCTAGTTCAACAATATCTCTAACAACAGTTACTATAGAAATTGTTCCATCAATTTTTTTTACGGTTAGAAAAACTTCTGTTCCTTTAGGCCCTTTAATTAATTTGACCGCATCATCTAGTCTCATACCGGAAATATCAACAGGTTCTTCATTTTTTTGACCCACTTTTAAAATTATATCTCCAACCTCTAATAATTTGCCTTTCCATAACGGGCCCCCTGAAATAATCTCGACAATTTTAACTTCCTGATTTCTTTTAGTAAGTCTTGCCCCAATACCTTCAAATTTTCCAGACATACTTGTATCAAATCTCTCTTTGTCTGAGGGAGCAAAATAAAATGTATGTGGATCAAATTGTTCAACGATAGAGTTTAGATAGATTGAAAACCAATCTTTTCGGGTAAACTCTGAATAATTTTGAAAAAAATAATTCATGTTTTCTAAAGTAATTTTTCTTGATTCCTCTTCTAAAATTTGATCTGATTTAATTTGATATAAACTGTCCTTTTTAAATTTATCATTTTCTTCTTCCTTTTTTGTTGTGAATCTATCAAGAGTGCTTAATTTCAATCTACTTCTCCAATATTTTTTTAACTGAACTTGAGAAATATAATATGATTGATTTTTATAATCTAAATTTATATTTTCATCTTTACTGAAATCAAAAGGAGTTTCAAGTAATTCTTTATAAAAAGATTTAACTTGATCGATTCTTTTAAGAATTACTTCATAAGACAAATTAAAAAATTCTAAATCGGCATTTTTTATTTGATCGTCAATTTCAAATTTAAATCTTGTAAAATTCTTTATATCTGATTCTAAAAAAAATCTCTGTTGACCATCAATGTTTTCCAAATATTTATTAAAAACTTTTTCAGAAAAATCATCATTAATCTCTCTTGGGTCATAATGACCTTTTTCTATAACATAGGATATAATTTCAATTAATAATTTATCCTTACTAGAATATAGATCTATGCCTTTAAAACCAAAAATTGATAAAACAACTATTATAAATGTTAATAAAAATCTCATTTAGATCTATTTTAATTGATTTCCAAAGATAAGGATTAAATAAAAATGTATTTATTGATACTCTTTTTTATTAAACAGATTTAAGAATTCATAAATTAGCAAAATGAAAGATAAACCTTTAATTCTTGTAACCAATGATGATGGTATTAATGCTCCTGGAATAAGAGCTTTAATTGATGTAATGATAAAAATAGGAGATGTAGTAGTAGTAGCTCCAGAAAGCCCTCAATCTGGAATGGGGCACGCAATAACAATAAATTCTACATTACAAAGTCATTTAATTAAAAATCATGGAGGACCTCAAAAAGAATATAGTTGCTCAGGAACACCTGCAGATTGTGTAAAACTTGGTATAAATGAATTAATGGATAGAAAGCCTGATATTTGTGTTTCAGGAATAAATCATGGATCAAATTCGTCAATTAATGTAATTTACTCAGGGACAATGAGTGCTGCAATTGAAGCTTCGATTGAAGGGGTCCCTGCCATAGGATTCTCATTACTTGATTACAGGTGGAATGCAAATTTCAATAATATTAAAAGTTTTGTTAAAAAAATAACTTTGGAAGCAATTAAAAAAGGAATTCCCAAAGGAGTAGTTTTGAACGTAAATTTTCCAAAATTAAAAGAAAGTGAAATAAAAGGAATCAAAATTTGTCGTCAGGCTAAAACTTACTGGATTGAAGAGTTCGACAAAAGAATAAATCCTCAGGGTCAAAAATATTATTGGCTAACTGGAAAGTTTATTAATGAAGATAATGGAAAAGATACTGATGAATATGCTCTTGATAAAGGTTATATTTCAATTGTTCCTACTCAATTTGATTTTACAGCATATAAGGCAATTAATGAAATAAAAAAATGGACTATATAAAAAATAAAAAATTCTATTTTGGAATTATAAGTGGAATTTTATGGACATCTTTTGTTTTGATTATTTTTCTGCTGATACTGTCAGATGACCCAATTGAGTTTACTCTTCAGTATTCATATAAGAATAACAAATTAGGAGGGTTAATTGCATTGTCATCATTAATTAACTTACCAATATTTTTTATAGCAATAAAAAGAAATAAAATATCATTTGCTTCAGGTTTAGTAGCATTTCTTATTCTACTTGTCTTAATTATAGCATTTTTAAAATTATCAATTTAGTAAAGGTAAAATGAAATATTATATAATTGCTGGAGAAGCTTCTGGAGATCTACATGGAGCTAATCTAATTAAAGAAATCAAAAAAAAAGATTCTAATGCGATTATTAGATGTTGGGGAGGAGATTTGATGGAGTCTGAAGGTGCAGTTATAGTTAAGCACATTAAAGATTTAGCTTTTATGGGTTTTTGGGAAGTTTTATTAAATATAAGATCTATATTAAATAATCTTTCATTTTGTAAGAAAGATATAATTGAATTTAGTCCCGATGCAATAGTTTACATAGATTATCCTGGATTTAATTTAAGAATTGCAAAATGGGCAAAAAATTTTTCTTTTAATAATCATTATTATATAAGTCCACAGGTATGGGCTTGGAAAGAAAGTAGGGTTAAGATTTTAAAAGAATGTATTAACAATTTGTATGTAATCCTTCCTTTTGAAAAAAAATATTTCAATGAAAAACATTCTTTAAATGTTGAGTATGTGGGTCACCCTCTTGTTGAACATCTTCTTAAACTTAAAAAAGATACCCATTTTATTGAAAAATATAATTTAGATGGGGAAAAAGAAATAATCACTCTAATGCCTGGAAGCAGAAAACAAGAAATAAAAAAAATTCTTCCAATTTTTATAGATGTTATAAATAAATTTAAATCTTATCAATTTGTAATAGCCGCTGCTCCTTCTATAGAATCTGAATTTTACCTTTCAATAGTAAAAAATAATTCTATTAAAATTATTCACGATAACACTTATAATTTATTAATACATTCAAAAGCTGCTCTAGTTACAAGTGGTACAGCAACTCTTGAAACTGCTTTATTAAAAATTCCTCAATTAGTATGTTATAAAACAAGTTTTGTAAGTTTTTTTATAGCAAAAAGATTAGTTAAATTAAATTATATATCACTTGTTAATTTAATTTTAAATAAAGAGGTTGTAAAAGAACTAATTCAAAAAAATTGTAACGCAAAAAAAATTACTGAGGAACTAAAAGAACTTTTAATGAAAAAAGATAAATCAATTCTAAAAGAATATGAGCTACTATTTAAAAAAATCGGAAATAATAAATCAAGTAAAATAACATCTAAACTTATTATAAACTCAATTAAATAGTTTTTCAACCTCTAAACCTTGGTCTAAAATTTTTTTGATAATTTTCAAAATCTTCAGGCTTAGAAAAAATCTGATAATCTCCTTGTTTAATCATTTTTAAAAAAAGCTCTATTTGTTGAGGTTTATAATAACCAACTAAAGGCATAATTGGATCAGCATTTTCACTAAAAAAAACAACTGTTGGGTATCCAGTCACACCTAAAAATTGAGTTAATTGGTGAGTAGCATTTCTTCCATTCCTGTTAGGATCAAAATTTGGATTATTAAATGTTCTATTAAAAAAATAAACTGTTTCATTTCCTTCTCCATTAAACTTAACTGCATAATAATACTTGTTTACATAGTTTACTACATCTGGATTTTGAAATGTGTTTTTATCCATCAATATACAGGGGCCACACCAAGTTGTGTATACATCCATTAAAATTTTTTTAGGAACCTTTTTTTGAGCTTCTATAGCTTCAGCAAAGGTCATCCAATTAATTTTTTTACTTTGAGCAAAAGAAGAAAAACCAATACAAAAAATAATGATAGTAACTAACCAATAATGATTAAGTCTTGAAAGAAAAGTTTTTTTAATTGACACCATGCATCATTTTTATTATTTTTTTATTTGAAATTAACATAATAATCCCTGCAAAAGTAGGTATTATGGTGAAAATTAAAAAGAAAATTGACAGCCCATATTCTTCTGTTATTGGATCAATATAACTTCCAGTAAATCCTGCTGCTGAATTGGCTATAGTATTTGCCAAAAACCAAACTCCAAACATTAAACCAATTAATTTTTTTGGTGCTAATTTGCTTATATATGATAAGCCCACAGGAGATACACACAATTCTCCAAGAGTATGAAATAAATATGCGAAAATTAAAAAAAACATACTAACTGAAGCTGTTTTAGCCCCAAGTGGAATAGATAAAGATCCAAAAGATAAAATACCAAATCCAAAGGCTAATAAAATCAGACCTATTCCAAATTTAAATGGTCCAGAAGGGTTAAATCTACTTTGCCAAATCTTTGATAAAACAGGAGCAAAAACTATAATATAAAAAGAATTAAGAATACCAAACCAAGAAGCTGGAATTTTTGTTGCACTATTTTCAAACTCACGTCCTAACATCCAAAGAACAATTATCCATATAATTACAAAACTGATTATTAAAAAAGTATTTGATAAAGTTAAACTTGAAGAAGTTCTAATATACAGAAGATATAAAATATAAGTTATGATTATTAATGGAATAATTGTAATAAGAGAATTAAAAACTTTGAAAATAAATGCACCTTGGCCAATTAAATTTCTGTCTGTATAATCTGATGCAAAAATTGTCATTGATCCACCGGCTTGTTCAAATGCCCACCAAAAAAATATAGTTGAAAATGAAAAAATCACAATTACTATTAATCTATCAATAATTACCTTAGAATTTGTCTTATTATCATCAATTTCTTCTTTTTTTTGATCTTTTGTATCATCATTTAAGTTTCGATTGTTATCTAATAATCCTATTTCGCCAAAAATCTTTTGAGAATAATAAAACTGTAAGCCTCCCAATAACATGAAAATTCCAGCAAGGCCAAATCCATAGTGCCAATTAATATTTTCACCTATATATCCACAAAGTAAAATTCCTAAAAATGCACCTGAATTTATACCCATATAAAAAATCGTATATCCGGCATCTTTATCTTTGCCTTCTGTTTTATATAATTGACCTACTATGGAGCTTATATTAGGTTTAAAAAACCCATTTCCAATTATTAACAAACTTAAACCAACAAACAAGAAAAAATCTGCAGTTACCTCAAAAGCCATAGCTAGATGACCCAAAGTCATTAAAAAAGCTCCTAAAATTACAGCTTTTCTATACCCCATATATTTATCTGCAATAAAACCTCCAAAAATTGGTGTTATATAAACCAATCCTGTATACCACCCATAAAGAACTAATGCTTCACTTCTTTCCCATCCCCATCCACCATCTATTATTGAAGACACTAAAAAAAGTACCAATATTGCTCTCATTCCATAATATGAAAATCTTTCCCACATTTCTGTAAAAAACAAAACAAAAAGACCTGAGGGATGTCCTAAAATTGTTTTTTGATTTAATAAACTTCCGTTAAATAATTGCTTTTCCATAATTACAGGTTATTTAATATAAAATTAGTCATTTTAGTATACAAATGCTTAGTTGTGTTTCCTCCGTATATTCCGTGATTTTTGTCAGGATAAATCATCCATTCAAATTGTTTATCATTTTGAATTAATGCTTCTACCATTCGCATTGTGTTTTGAACATGAACATTATCATCCGCCGACCCATGAATTATTAAGAATTTACCTTTTAATCTATCTGCATAATTAATAGGTGAATTAAGATCATACCCATCTGGATTTTCTTGTGGTGTTCTCATAAATCTTTCTGTATATATTGTATCATAAAATCTCCAATTTGTAACTGGAGCTACTGCAATTCCCATAGAAAAAATATCATTACCTTTTAAAAGACAATTAGTTGCCATATGACCTCCAAAACTCCATCCCCAAATTCCAATTCTTTCAGAATCTACATAAGGTAACTCTCCTATTTTTTTTGCAACACTAATTTGATCTATAGTTTCATATTTAACAAGATTTAAATAAGTCATTTTTTTAAATTCACTACCTTTAAAACCAGTTCCTCTACCATCCACACACACTATTATATATCCCTTATTTGCTAACATTTTATGCCATAAAGACCTCTCATTCCCCCATCTGTTAGCAACCTGTTGAGAACCTGGCCCTGAATACTGATACATTAAAACTGGATAATTATTGCTTGGATTAAAATTATTAGGTTTTAAAATCCACATATTTAAGTTTTCACCATTAATTTGAATTTCTGAAAACTCTTTATTTGGTAATTTAAATTTTGATAACCTTAATTTTAAATCCCAATTGTTTAATAATTCTTTAATTTTTCTACCTTTTTTTGAATCGCATAAATAATATACTGGAGGTGTTTTTTCATCTGAATACGAATAAATAAAATAATTACCATCAAAACTAAAATCAGCACCATTAAAACCTTTACTTAATCCAAAGTTTTTCATTTTTTCTCCATCTAAACTAATACTATGAATTGTCCTATTTATGCTTCCATTTTGAACTGATTGATAATATATTTCTTTATTCTTTTCATTGTATCTCAATAAAGCTGTAACATCCCAAAGACCTCTAGTAATCTGATTAATTAAATTTCCATTTTTTGAATAATGATATATGTGATTAAATCCATCTCTCTCACTTGTCCACAAAAAACTTTCATCATTTAAAATTTTAAAATTATCATGAACAGAAACATAATATTTGTCTTTTTCTTCTAATAGTAATATTGAGTTATCATCTATAATATTTATTTTCCATAGTTTCAAATGGTTTTGTAACCTATTGATAGTTTGAACGTATAACTCGTTATAAGTTAAATCAAATTTAATTCTTGGAATGTAATATGGATTACTTTGCCCAAATTCAATTTTTGAAGTTTTTTTATTTTCAAAATTATATAGCATAGTACTTACAAATGAATTATTCTCTCCAGCCTTAGGATATCTAAACATATAAGGAAACTGATATAAATCTGAACCGTAAATATCCATAGAAAAAATAGGGACTTCGGATTCATCAAACTTTATATATGCAATGAAATTACTATCAGGACTCCAATCAAAAGCTCTTACAAACCCAAACTCTTCCTCATATACCCAATCTGTAATTCCATTTAATGTTTGATAATTTCCGTCATTAGTTATTTTTTCTGTTTTATTATTTTTCAAATCTTTAACATAAATATTTCTTCTATATATAAAAGCAATTTTATTTCCATTTGGAGAAAAAAGAGGCTCCTGGATTTTATAATCAAACACTTTGTTTATTTTTCCACTTTTAATATTATATTCATAATATATAGCTTGCTTTGATCTTCTATATATTTTATCTGTTTCTGTTTCTAACAATATTTTTTTTTCATTCCTAGAAAAAAGATAATCTGTAAAGAAAGGAATCCCAGAGTATAAAGAGCTTATCAATGTGTCAAAGGTTTTTTGTTTATAATCAAAATATAATACAGCAGAAATTCTCTTTTCATAATCAATTTTAATTGTTGTAAAACCTTTACTTTTTTTTAGTTGTTTTATAGACTCTATTCTTTCTGGATTATAAACTTGATTTACAATTGATGAAATAGACAAATCATTTTTCTGAGAAAAGGATTTTAGAAATAATAATGTCACAAAAAAAAATAAATAGACCCTCATTGTTAAAAATTAATTTAATCTAAAATAGACAAAATTGAAAAAAAAATTATCTCTTAAATAAGAAATCAAATAACGTATATTTATAAAAATTCTAGATTTAAAAATGAATAATATAATAAATGGGTTTTCGAAACTAACTAAAGAGAAAAAAATAGATTGGTTAATAAAGAACCATTTCAATTCAAAAAATGATGTTAAAAAATTATTGAAATCATATTGGAACTCTAAAAAAAATGTTCAAAAAAATCATGATGAATTTGCTGAAAACACCATATCAAATTTTTATTATCCACTTGGAGTTGCTCCAAACTTTCTTATAAATAACAAGATTTTTACCTTGCCAATGGTAACTGAAGAAAGTTCAGTAGTTGCTGCAGCATGTAAATCAGCAAAATTTTGGTTTTCAAGAGGAGGTTTTAAAACTAAAGTTTTAAATACCGAAAAAGTTGGTCAAATTCACTTTTTATTTAGTGGAAAGTCTACCAAAATAAAAAAATTCTTTCATAAAAATAAATCTAAACTAGTTAATTCTATTTATGAGCTTACAAAAAATATGAATAAAAGAGGTGGGGGTTTAAAAGATTTAGAAATTTTAAATAAGACCAATTTAATAAAAAATTATTACCAATTAAAAGGGACTTTTGAAACTGATAATGCTATGGGAGCTAACTTTATTAACTCATGTTTGGAAAAATTAGCTGAATCTTTTAAAATTTTAATAAAGGATGATAATGAGTTAGATAGCAATGAAAAAAATATAGAAATAATTATGAGTATTTTGTCAAATTATACTCCAAATTGTATCGTAAAAGCAAAAGTCTCTTGTCCAATAAATAAATTAGGTCCTTTTAAAAATATGAAAGAAGAGGAATTTGCCAAAAAATTTTTAATCGCTATTAAAATTGCAAAAACTGATGAATATAGAGCTGTAACTCATAATAAAGGAATAATGAATGGTATTGATGCTATAGCAATGGCTACAGGAAATGACTTTAGAGCTATTGAAGCATGTGTTCATGCATATGCATGTAGAAGTGGAAAATATTCTAGTTTATCAAATGCATTTATTAAAAATAAGAATTTCATTTTCGAAATTGAACTACCATTATCTATGGGCACAGTTGGAGGACTAACTAAACTTCATCCTATTGTTAATTGGTCACTAGAATTACTAAATTTTCCTGATTCTAAATCTTTGATGGAAATTACTGCAGTAGCTGGACTTGCTCAAAACTTTGCAGCTATTAAATCCTTAATAACTTCAGGTATTCAAAAAGGTCATATGAAAATGCATCTTTTAAATATATTAAAACAAAAAGGAGCATCTGAAAATCAAAAAATTAAAGCAATTAATTTTTTTAAAAAAAATATAGTAAGTGTATCTGCAGTAGAAGATTTTTTAAAAAATTCCTAAAATGCAAACATTTTATAGTCGTGGAAAACTTTTAATCACTTCCGAGTATTTAATTTTAAAAGGAGCTAAAGGTTTAGCTATCCCATGCAAAAAAGGACAATTTCTAGAATTTAAAAGAAATGATTCAAAATATCTAAAATGGGAGAGTTATGATTATAATAATAAAATTTGGTTTGAAGCAATACTTGATTGTGAAAATTTTAATTGTATAAGATCGAATAAAAATTCTATTGCAAAATCACTCAGTTTTATTTTAAAAGAAACTCGAAAACTTAATCCAAAATTTCTTTCAAAAAATGGTGGTCATATAAAAACTAGATTAGAATTTGATCTATATTGGGGTCTTGGGAGTTCATCATCACTAATTTCAAATCTAGCTAAATTAAATAATGTAAATCCTTACACATTACTTTCAAGAACTTTTGGAGGAAGTGGTTATGATATAGCTTGTTCACTAGCAAAAGGGCCAATTATCTACGAAGTAAAAAATAATATTTATAATGAGATAACTTTTGATCCTCCATTCAAAGAAAAATTATTTTTTGTTTATTTAAATAAAAAACAAAATAGTAAGATTGAAGTTGATAAATTTAAAAACATAAAAGTAGATAAAGAAATAATAAAATCAATTAACTCAATTACAGAAATTATATCAAAAACTAAAAATTATGATGAATTTAATTTTTTAATAAAAAAACATGAAAAAATAATTTCAAATTTGATTAATAAAACATGCGTAAAAAATTTAAAATTCAAAGATTTTAAAGGAGAAATTAAAAGCCTAGGTGCATGGGGTGGAGACTTTATTCTTGCCTCAGGAATTAATTCTCCATCTTATTTTGAGTCTAAAGGATATAAAACAATAGTTAAATTTGATGATATGATTTACAGAAAAGAATCTTAATAATAAAGGGCTCTATTATCTTCTATTTTAGAAACAGAATTTAAAGCTTTAAATACATATTCTGGTATATTCTGATCTTTTGAATCTCTAACTGATAAACCAAAATTTTGATAATTACCAATATCAATAGCCTGGTTCTTTTTAATTAAAAATATTTTATAAACGCCACTATTTCCTTCTAATAAATTAGAAGTTTGGTTTTCATTTAGAGAAAAAGCTGCGCCAATTACATAAGGTTCATTACCATAACCAGGAATAGTTGGGTTTTGCTGATTAACTGCAGTAGCTGTTTCAATTAAAAATTCGTTATTTTCAATTAACGCTTCTAAACTACTTTTGGATTCAAATCTTTTTTTTATTATTTCAATTTTTTTCTTTTTTGATAATATTTTAGTTACTTCATCTCTAACTTCATCAACTGTGGATATCCCTTCAGGATTTCTTGAAATTAGCTGAACTACAGCATAGCCTCCATCATTCAAATTAAATCTTTTAATATCTTTAATTTTGGTGTCATCCTCAAAAACCCACTTAACTATGCTTCTTTGACGAAATAGTCCAGGAAGAACCTCTTCAAGTTTGCCAATATTAACTACAGGAATTGGACTATAATTTTTTGATTTAGCAATTTCTTCAAAATTTTCCCCTTTTTTAGAATCCATTTCAAACTGAGTAGCTTTTCTAAAAATTTCATTAGATGTTTTTTCAGAAGGAATTATTTTTTTTGATACATCAGCAATAAGTGCTAAATCATCTTTATCAGTAACTTTTATAATATGAAAACCAAACTCTGTTTCAACTAAACCAATTCTACCTACTCTGGACTTATTACAAAAATTAAAAAACTCCTGAGCCATTTGACCTTCTTGAAAAAATCCAAGATCACCACCAGTATTTTTAGAGGGACCATCAGAATTTTCTTTGGCCAATTGATCAAAATTATTAGGGTTTCTTCTAGCTTGTCTGTAAAGTTTATTTGCAATTGATCTAGCTTCTTTCTTAGTTCTTGGGCTTTCCAGCTGAGATCTAGTAGCGTTATCGTAACTAATTAAAATATGACTAGCTCTTATAGAAGCATTTTCTTTTAAATCGACAAGTTTAGAAATTTTATAAAATTCTTTATCTCTGTATGGTCCAAATACATCTCCCTTTTTCAATCCAAATAAAATTTCAGCATAATCATTATTTAAACTTCCTTTAGGCTTGTATATTGAATCGAATAAAATATCTGAATTATCTTCAATAAAGTCACTTAAATTCACTGTAGTTTTTAGACCTGGTATTGTATCTGTTAATTTTGAAACATTATTATAGGAAATTCTCTGATCAATTAAAGACTCTAATCTTAAACGAATATCGGTAATATCCGATTCTGTTGCTTCATCGTCAAAAAGTACATATTGAATATTACCCAATTCATCTTTTTTGTATACCTTTTCATTATTTTTTATATATCTTCTGATTTCAGAATCAGTTACATTGACAAGACTATCCGGAATAGTTTCAAAAGGAATGTTTACAAATTTAATATTAATGTTATCATTTTGAAAATGATAAATTTCCCTTGCTTCTTCTCTAGTTAAACCTGAACTTGCCTTTATTAAATTGAAATAAATATTTTGTTTTGCAAGAGATATAATTCCTTCTTCTTGATTTTTCCATGTTTGGTATGCTGATGGATTTTCAGTTCTAAGTTGAGAAATAAAGTCAGTAAAAATTCCAAAATCAAAAAAACCAGCTTCATTTAAAAATCTACTATCTTGAACAATAGATGGATTTGAAGAAATAATCTGTTCGATTTGATCTTTACCTGCATCAATTCCTAATTTTTCATATTCTTGATTAAAAATTGTATTTCTTAATAATTGGTTCCAAACTAAATTTAAGGATTGCATCGAAGAATAATTAGAGGATCTCTCTGTTTGATCAACTAATTGTCTGAATAACTCTAAATCAAGTTCCTCATCATTTATAATACCTATAGGATCATCAGGACCTGAATTAGAAGAACTTCCATCAAAAACTCCTGATATTACAAAGGCAAAAAGAGCAAGTCCAATAACTATAATTAGAAATATAGATCTTTCTCTAATTTTTCCTAAAATTGCCATATTTTATGATTTAAAGCAGTGAGCGAAATTAATATATTCATTTGAATTAGGAAAATCATTAATCATTATTCTTACTAATTTATTTCTATTATTATTTTACAAATTTGAATTAATTTTGGATATTAATTTTAAAAAATTTATAATTATAATCTAACTAGCATTATTATAATTTTTTTTAAAGGTTATAATTCATTTATTTTCATTTTTCTTTCTGTAATGCCTTCTAAAAAGTGCCATAAAAACAGAAAAGAAAAAAAAACCTAAAAAAAGATAAGCCTTGGAGGAACCTGTTTTAAAACCTATAATAGCCTCATATAATGCAACTACAGATATAACCCAATATAAAATTTCAGAAATCTTGTAGCTTTTCAATTATTTCAATTATCTATTGAATCATTTACCATTATTTTTCCAACTAACTCTCCAGTTTGGAATTTAGTAAATTCTTTATTTGCATCCAATCTATATGCCTGAAAATCATATGAACTATCTTTAAAAGTAAAATATTTTTCAGTAAAAAGCCATTCTCTTTCAATATCCCAAAATAATTGACTTGTGTTTATTTCTGAACCGTCAAAAGATTTTAAAATTACATTTCCCTTAAGGTCTAATATTTTTGTAGCATTATAAAGAATTCCATAATCAGAAATTGCTTGGTTTTTATTTCCAAATTCATCAAAAAAGTCAACCTTTAACCCTTCAGGAAAAGTAGAATATTTAAAAGTTAAATTTGTGTAATCTAAATGTTTTGGAGCAGTTAATATGGCCTTAATTTTTGTAGAATCAGTATAAATCATTTTAATTTGATTTGCAATTCCAACAGGCTCTTGCGACTCTAAATTTATTTCATTTAAAATTTTAGAATTGTCTTCACAAGAAAAAAATATTATAAAAATTAAGCTGAAATTCCATAATACTCTTACTTGGTTATTCATTTATAACTTCGGAACTTTAACACTTGATTTTATCCAACAATCAATTTTTATAACTGAACCCTCATTACCTTCAGTAAAAATGTCTGTTTTAGTTGGAGCTCTACCATTATAACTTTCGACTGCTTTTTTGGCAACCTTTTTTAAAGAAGCATCAACTCTTAATGCTTTTTGAGCTGTTTGAGCAGCAAGCCAATAAACGGCTCGCTTATTAAATTGATTTTCACCACAATCATTAGCGCTATCTGCATACAAACTAGCAATTAAAAGATAAGCTCTTCCAAGTGAGGGCTGATTAGACAAAGCCCTTGATGCATAGGTTCTAGCAGAAACTTTTCTTCCTATTTTTTTAAACCTATTAGCTATTTTTAACAAAATTTTTGCTTTTTTATACTTATCAGTTTCTAAAGCAATGGACTCTTTATAATATTTTAATGCTTCATCACTTTCCCCTGTTTTGTCTTTCAACAAACCTAAATAATATGCAGTACCAGCTGATTGCTCTATTCCATACCATGTTTCAACCAATGTAACAAAAAAAGGATCGTCTGAACACTCTTTCCCATCCATTCTATTAACCGCTCTTTTAAGCCAAATTACATCAGATTTTTTTTCATCAAAATTCTTTTTATATAAAGGAACTAAATTATCACAAGTAGCTTCTTTTTGTATTATAACATCTAAATTTTTCAAATAAGTTCCAATAGCATTAGATTGACTTTCGTAAGCTCTTTTATTTCTTGTTTCCCTAGAAGTTATAACTGTTCCTTCATCTTCTTTCTTTAATATTACATCTAGTTTTTTAGATAACTTAACACTTTCATTTTCAAATTTTTCAGATAGCTCTTCATATTTATTAATTAATAACTCCATTGAAACTTCACTATCATTTTCTTTATATCTGTTATACAAAGTCTTAAAATAGTTATATAAATGCTTGGGATTAGAAAAACTTTCAGAATCTAATTTAAATGCTTTGTCAAAAACTTCATAGACACTTTTTAAATCTGACATTTTATAATCAAGCATAGCTTGTGCTTTACTACTAGTGATTTTTCCAATTACATTTTTATTTCTTTGTTTTGGAAAATTTTCTACCCATTCATCATATAATTTTAGAAGATCTTTCTTAAAAAACTCTTTTTCTTCACCTGAAGTTTTCTTTATTTTATCTTTTAATATTCTTTCACCATATGAGTATATAGCGGGATTAATTTTAGAACAATTTTCCCTAACTTTCATCCACGGCTCGAAAGCAGAATCATAATTTTTTACTTTAGCAAACTCAGCAAATATTGAAAGTGTTTGAACGCAATCTTCAGAGGTCTGAGAAATAATGAAGTTTGAATTCAAAAAAATAATTGCCAAAAATTTAAAATATTTAATAAAATTCATGATGCAATATGATTAGTTATATTTTCTCTTTATAAACCATTTATCATTTAGGGAAAAACCAATTCTAAATGCGAAAAAATTTTCTTGAACAAAAGACTTACTTTTTTCACCCCTAGTTCCAACCTCAAAACCTATATTAGCATTTGAAAATCCAGCCATTGGAAGACCTACTCCAAAAGAAAAAGCAGTTTCTTTTAATGGGAAGGAATTAAAACTTAAACCAGTATTTTCTCTTCTATATCCAAACCTGTATACTATTCTTTTCCAGTAACTGGTCAAAGAAGAAAAATTTGGTAAATAAAATCCTCCTAATGAAAATTGAGTTCCAGAACTATATTTAATATTGTCTTTCTCCATAAATTCGCTGCCAAATATAGCAGAATTTATTGAATTTTGCTGAACTCCAATAAACCATTTTTTTGATTTTCCGAATCCAAAACCATATTTTATCTTTTCAGATAAAGATAATTTGGTTTCTGACATACCAATTGTATTTAAATTAACCTCTTCATAATCTGAAATTCGAGTTCCACCTATATCCTGCGTATAAATAATCCTCTCATTTCTTGAATTAAAGTCTGAGCTAGGCTGAAAAGAGTACATAAGTCTAAAAAAGTATTCTTTTTTTATTGGTATTTTTGAATTAATTGAAACTTGATAGTTAAATCCTGAAAGACTAGATGAATTACTTAAAAATGTTCCTAAGTTCACATTTTCTTTAAATTGGGATGTCCTATAAAGTAGGTTTCCAAAACCATAATTTACAGTAATTCCCGATGTAAAATATTTTAAAAAAGGAAATCCAATGCTCAGAAAAGCTTTATTTAATCCACCAGAACCTTGATAATTATTAATAATAGAAACTCCTTGATCATTGTTATTTATTGATTCAATTCTATAGCCAACAGAACTATAAGGTATTATTCCAAAACCAAAACCAAATTTTCCAGCAGGAATTCCAACTGCTAAATAATCTAGAGCTGCAATGGCTTTATATTCTCTGTTATCTTCTGACATCATTAAATTTGACTTGTAATGAATTCCCAAAGAATATGTTGTTAATTTTAGATCTCCATAACTCGCAGGATTGTTTAAGTTAGCATGAATTGAATCAGAAAAAACATCAATTCCACCCATGAATCTTGTTACTTGAGTTCCTCTAAAATTTATGTCTCCAAGTCCAGCATAAGAAAAAGGAGATGATGATCCAGATTGTGCAAAACAAAAATAGCAACTAATTGAGAAAAAAAATATTATGTTTTTAATCATAATTTTGTTTTGTTAAGCTCTAATAAATAATTTAAACCTTGAGCTAAAAAATTTTGATCGGCAAATATCCTATTTTTTAATCTTTTAGACAAAAATATAGAATCTCCCCCTGTTAAAACTACATTTATATTTTTATATTGTTTAGTGTAATATTTAATTTGGTATTTAATTTCAGATAAAATACCATAATAAACTCCAGAATGGATTGAATTTTTTGTTGAATTTCCAGTAATTATTTTAGGAGTTTTATAAACAAGAAAAGGCAACTTTTTTGTTGAATCTGAAAGACTTTTATATCGTGATTCAAATCCTGGGCTTATACTACCCCCATAATGAATATTTTTATTATCAATAAAATCATAAGTTATACATGTTCCCAAATCTATTATTAAAACGTTTTTATTAGGATATTTTAAACACTTTGCGCTCAATAGAGATATTCTGTCTTCTCCTAGTCTGCTTAAAGGTTTGTAATTACTTTTAAAAGGTAATTTTAATTTTGATGTGCACCTAATAATTAATGCTTTAGGGAAATACATAGAAAAATTTAGATCTTCATTATTCCTTACATCAGAATAAATTATATTCTCAATTCTAGAAAATTTTTTCTTTATGCATTTTAAAAATTTTTCATTCGAAATAAAGTCTTCTTTAAAAGACTTAATAATTGATCCCTCTGAAAACAAAAAATATTTTATGTTAGTATTTCCAATATCAACTACTAAATTCATTTTAGAGTTTATTCTCAAAATTACAAAGAAATTAATCTTTTTAGTTTGTAGAGTCGTAAAAAGGAAATTATATTTGCAGCAAAACAAAGTGAGGTACCTTAGCTCAGTTGGTAGAGCAAAGGACTGAAAATCCTTGTGTCCGCAGTTCGATTCTGCGAGGTACCACTTTTTAACCCCAATTAATTTAATTGGGGTTTTTTATTTCAAAATCCTTTACTTTAATTAATTTCATTTAAAATATATATACGTAATCAAAAATGATTAGAAAAATCCTTTTTTTCCTGCTTACTTTGATTATAAATAAAATATACTCTCAAAAAATTAATCAAGAATATAAAATTCGTCCCAAAAAAATTAATGAAAAAATAAAAATTGATGGTAAAATAAACGAAAATGTATGGAAAGAAGCCGATGTTGCAAAAAATTTTTTCATGATAACACCAACAGATGGTAAAAAAGCTCAACAAGAATCAGAGGTAAGAATACTATATGATGAAAAATATATTTACTTTGGAATAGTCTTTTTTAATAATTCGATTCAGGGGAATTATGCTGTTGAATCTCTTAGAAGAGATTTCTCTTTTAACAAAAATGATAACCTGTTAATAGCCATTGATCCATTTAACAATCAAACTACAGGTTTTACTTTTGGATTAAATGCCTATGGGGCTCAATGGGATGGAACAATGTATGATGGTGGAAGAGTAGATTTAAATTGGGATACAAAATGGGTTTCTGAAGTAACTTTTGATAAAGATAAATGGATTTGCGAAATTTCAATTCCTCTAAAATCTATTAGATATAAAGAGGGGGTTAACGAATGGGGAATAAATTTTGGAAGACTTGATTTAAAAGCTAACGAAAAATCAAGTTGGGCTCCAGTTCCTAGACAATTCCCTTCAGTATCTCTGGCATACACTGGTGTCTTAGTTTGGGACGAACCTCCCCCAAAACAAAGTAAAAATATTTCGGTTATACCCTATTATTTATTAAATAATAATCAGGATAAAAAAAGTACAAATAAAATTGGAGGTGACTTTAAAATGAATTTTTCAAGTTCACTAAACCTAGATTTAACAATTAATCCTGATTTTTCTCAAGTTGAGGTTGATCAACAAATTACAGATCTTGATAGATTTGAACTTTTTTATCCCGAAAAGAGACAATTTTTTTTAGAAAACGCAGATTTATTTGCAAATTTTGGTTATAAAACAATTAGACCTTTTTTCTCAAGAAGAATTGGTCTTGGAGTTCCAATTGAAGGAGGATTAAGACTAAGTGGAAATATTGATGAAAAATGGAGAATTGGTCTTATGAATATTCAGACTCAAAGTTTAAATAAAATGAATTTGCCAAAACAAAACTTTGGTGTATTATCAATTCAAAAAAAAGTTTTTGATAGATCTAGTATTGGATTAATGTTTATAAATAAAAATTCTTTAATTAATTCAATAAAAAATGAGTCTGATTATTCCAAGTACAATAGAAGTTTAGGCATTGAATATAATTATGCTTCAAATGATAATTTATGGCAGGGGAAAATTTTAGTTTTAAAAACATTTACAGATAATTTAGATAATACTAAAAATAGCTCTTTAGCTTCTCATCTTGAATATAATTCAAAAAATTGGAAATGGCGAATACAACAAGACTACATTGGAGAGAACTTTAATGCAGAAGTTGGTTATGTTCCTAGAAAAGGTTTTTTTAAATTATCTTCCATAATAGGTTATCTTTTTTATAAAGAAAATTCAAAAATTATATCTCATGGCCCTAAATTTTCAAGAACATTATTTACTGATAAAAATTATAAAAAAACCGATCTTATAGATGAGTTATCATATTTTTTAAATTTTGATGATAGAAGTTCCTTCAATATTGGTTTTGCGTCAAATTATATAAAATTACTAGATGACTTTGATCCTATTAAATCAAATATAAAATCACTATTAAAAGGATCCTTGCATAAATGGAATTCTATAAGTTTAGAATATTTATCTAACCAACAAAAAAAATTTACTTATAAACTTGAGGGAATTATGGGAGGTTATTATCAAAATGGGAAAAGAAGAGGATTAGGAGCTGAACTTGGATATAGATTTCAACCCTACATAAGTTTAAATTCTTTATTATTATATAATTCAATAGATTTGGAGAGTCCCTGGAATAAAAATAACTTTTGGCTTATTGGAACTAAGGTTGACATTACATTAACTAATAAAATCTTTTTTTCAAATTTATATCAATATAATGAGCAATTTGATTTATGGAACTTTAATTCAAGATTTCAATGGAGATATAGTCCTGCCTCGGATTTTTTTTTAGTTTTTAATAGTAATGAAGTATTAATACCTAAAGAGTTAAAATCTTGGAATATAAATTTTAAAATAAACTATTGGCTAGACTTTAATTAATCTTTTTTAGGAGACAAAAGCTCTTTTTTAACAGAGGGATTAAGAGGAGAGATATCTAAGCTGCTGGCCTTATTCTTTTGATCTAAAATTTCTTTTTTCAAACTAGACGTATCTTCTACTTTTCCAGGTTTATCATATGCAATATTAAATGTTTGACCAGCAACTTTATTTTTGATTTCTTCATAAAAGTCTTTAGGAACTAAAGATCTCATTTGTTCAATTAAGTTAACAGAATATTCTCCAATTTCTAAATTTATTCTACCATTTCTCCCAATAAAATAGGCAAAATTAGAAACAACACTTATCAAATTTTCTCTGTCTCTTGGATCAAGTTTTCCTGCTAAATCAATATCCTCAATTTTTTTTAGTGACACTAAAACTAATTCTATAGAATCTTTTGCAATTACATATACATTGAATCCACTCATTGTCATTCTTAACTGTGAAATATATTCAAGAGTATTTGAAGGGACAACTAAAAAAATATCTTTTTTTACATTTTCCTGGTCAGTATATTTATTTAAAGTTTTAGCTTGAGATTTTATATATTCAGGGAAATTGTTTAAATCATCTGTTTTAGGAGATTTTGCATCAAAAACTATATACTCACCTGCAATTTCAATTGTATTATCTGGTTTTTTTTGAAGGGTAGGATTTTTAATGTAATTAATTCTTAATCTAGAACAAAGCCTTTCTATTTCTTCTTCCGTGTTTTTTTCATGGTCTTGCCATTGTCTTTTCATCTTCTCTAATTTTTCATTTTTCTTATCTTCTTTTTCTTGAAGTAATCTTTGCTTTGTATCCTCAGCGCTTTTAGTAGCCTGGTTAAACTCACCAAGAGCTTTACTATGCTCCTCAGCTCTTTTTTCTTGTAAAGATTTAAAACGTGAGTTTTCATTACTTAACTCAGTGTTTTTGTCTCTTAATATTCCCAAATCAACACTATTTTGGGTGTTAATTTTCTCTACTCCTTCTTTCTCAATATTTATTTTTTCAATTGCATTTTCAAGATTATTTATCTTATCATCTTGATCTAAAATCTTCTTCTTAAGAGATTCAAACTCTGAATAAGCATCAAAACTTAAGCTTCTAATTTTAGACCACTTAAATATTCTTTCAAAAAAAGATATTTCTTTTATTGAAGTGAAAAAAAGTTTTAATCTATCCATTATACTTAAATATTTTTCTTAATGTAGGTGAAGTAATTCCCCACAATAAAAATCCACTAACTACAGTAAAAATACCAAAAAGAGAGAAAATTCTTAACAACAAATTATTAAAGTTATCACGACCTTGATAATCCATAATATGGCCCATCCATAAAAAATCAAAAATTCTCCAACTTGAGTACCTTACCTTTTGAAATATTCCACTTTTAGCATCAACGTATGCAACTATATTTTGGGGATGATCATAAAAAATAGCATAAGCAGGAAGTGGATTTCCTCTGTATTCGTGATGATTATCTACTTTTTTAATTTTTTCAACTTTCAATACTTTTAAATCCTCTTTCATATATTTTTTTGAAACCCATAATGCCTCTTCTTTGCTTATTTCATTCTTAAAATCTCCATTTCTTGCGTTATAAAGATATTTTTTGTTGACCCAATAAAATGGAATGTTTGAAATTTCTACCAAACTAATATTATTGATTTCCCTAGGAATACTATCAATATTAATTAAATTTTCATATACAAAAGTAGGAGGTAATTTCTTTCTAAAATGATCCCCATGAATTTCATCAATATTTGTCCAACTAAAATATAATCCTGAAATTGTCCATGCTAAAAACTGGACACCAATTATTAATCCTAGATATCTATGTGTTTTTCTGATTAGCCATGATTTTTTTTGAGTCAACATTTACTTAATTTAAAAATTTAGTTTTCTTATAATAAGCCTTAACTATATTTGCAAAAAATTAAAATTAGTGAAAATTAAATTTATCTATTTTTTTTTAACCTCACTCACTTTAGGTTGTTTTTCCTTTACCCACTCTCAAAAAATTATTGAACCAAAAAAAATTAATGATAATCAAATTAATTTAGATGGAATAATTAATAAAGAAGAATGGAAAAATGCTTCAAAAGTTAGTCTTGATTATGAATTCAAACCAGGCTATAATACTCCTCCTGATAAAAAAACAGATGTTTATGTTTTTTATTCAGATAAAAACTTATATGTAGGTTTCTATGCATACGATGACTCATTAAATGTTAGGGCTTCAATAAGACAAAGAGATGATATGAATATGTTTATTAACGATGATTGGGTAAATGTAAAATTAGACACTTATGGAGACTCAAGGAATAATTATAATTTAGTTTCTAATCCATTTGGAAGTCAAGCAGATGCTAGACAAACAGATGCAATTGATGAATTTGAAAGCTACGATATCAATTATAATATTGAATTTGAAACCGTAGGAAAAATAGTTAATGATGGATATAATGTAGAGTTTAAAATTCCCTTTAAAAATCTTCCTTTTACTAATAAAAAAAATCAAGAATGGAAATTTAGATTTTTTAGAAGAACTTACCGTGATGGTAATGAAGTTGAATTTATTAGTTCAAAATATGATCGTAATAATTCTTGTGATGTATGTCAAACAACTGACATAATAATTTTTAAAGATATAGAAATTGAAAAACGTTTTGAATTACTACCATATGTTTCAGCTAATTTAATTGGGGAAAAATCTGAAAAGAATTCTAAAATAATTTACAATAATTTAAAAACAGATTTTGGTTTAGGTTTAAATGTTGACTTAAATAAAAATACTTTGTTCGAAATAACTTATAATCCAGATTTTTCTCAGGTTGAAGCAGATGTTACAAAGATTGATATTAACTCTTCCTACGCCTTAGAGTATCCAGAAAAAAGACCTTACTTTAATAGAGGAAGTGATATTGTTAAATTTACTGATGGAGCTTTTTATTCAAGATCAATTAATAATCCTTTAATTTCAACAAAATTAGTTAGTCAGGGTGTTAATTCAAGAATATATTTCCTTACTGCAGTAGATCAGAATTCACCATATCAAATTGGTGGAGAGGATAAATCTTATTTTGGAGAAGGAGGTGAATCTTATGTAAATGTATTTAGATATCAGCATATCCTAAATAAAGATAAAAGAATTGGATTTTTAACTACAAATAGATACCATAAGGATGGGGGTTATGGAAATTTAATTGGAACTGATGGATGGTTTCTTTTGTCAAAAAAGTTAAGAATATCATACGAATTTTTTACTAACATTAATAAAGAACCTGTATCAAATTGGATTGAAACAAATGATTTTATTAAAGGAAAATCTGTAAAATTGGACGGAGATAAACTAAGAGGTAATGCTTTTTACTTTGAAGTATATAGAAACACCGAAAATTGGAAATCATTTTTCTCTTTTTCAAATATTTCCCCAAATTATCAATCAGATGTTGGTTTTATGGTTAAAAATAATCGCAGATGGACTACGTTTTTTCAATCATATCAAAATTACTTAAATAAAAAAGCTTTACAATTTTTTAGTATTGGAAGTAAATTAGATGTTCTTTATACGTTTGAAAATAATTTAAAGACAATTAGTCTTGATGGAATAATTACCTTGAGAACTCTTTTTGGTTCTCTGATTGAATACACTTATGATTGGGATATATATAAACTTTATTTAGGTAAAGAATATAAAAATCTTCCTGCAAATAGAATTGAAATTACAAGTTCTCCAAACGAATTCTTTTCATTTATAATGAATATGAGTTTTGGAAAAGACATTGCTTATAATGAAGATGTTCCAGAGATTGGAAAAGAATTTACCTTATTTTTTTCACCATCATTTCAGATTAATAATAACCTAAATATTCAACCCTCAATTAGATTTGCTAGATTAAAAAAGTTAAATGAAAATTCTAATTTTTATAAGGGGTATATATCTAGATTCAGCTTCAAATATCAATTCAATAATTCATTGAACATTAGACTAATTTCAGAGTATAATGATTTTTATGAACAATTTTTTATTCAACCTTTGATTCAATGGAATCCAAATCCATCAACAATTTTCTATATTGGAGGAAACCAAGGATCAATTGAAGACTTTAATTCAGAATTCTCTAGCCCATATAGAATTGATAGAACTCAATACTTTTTAAAATTTCAATATTTAATTGGCCTTTAATTCTCAATAGGAATTAATAAAGTTTCTAACTCCAAAGACTTATAATGTTTATCAAAACTTTTAAAATCTTCAGAAATTATTTGATTAATTTCTTTCATTATAGCATCCGATCTAATATTTAAATCATTAAATAAATCTTTTGCACCTGAAGTAACTTCTGGTTCAGAAGAATCGATATAATCTTTTAAATTAATATATTCTGCATTCAACTTATTATTAAAATTAATAACATCTTGGAAAGTTTTTTGTTTGGGTTGTATTAATTTATTTTCCCAATTCTTTATCTTCACTTCAATATTCTTTGCCAAAGAAATGGTTTTTTTATATGTGTTTTCTTCATCTTCTAAATTTATTTGCTTTTCTAAAACATCTATATAGAAATTTAGTTGTTTTTGAACTGATCGCATTGAATTTACTGCGATATGGATCTCCTTAATTTTAGCATCTATTTTTCTTAGAATTTCTTGTTGATTGTCATAATCTTCTTTTGAAAATTTATTTTTTGGATTTGAGAGAATTTCAAAATTTGTTTCACTAAAACTGTCGTTAACTTTTATTCTTGCTGAATAAACTCCAGGAGCTACCATAGATCCTTCATAACCTCCATATACAAATACATTGTTAATATATGGTAGTCTTTCTCTTTTAAAGTCCCAATGAAATCTATTAAAACCTTTTTTAGATGGGATTGGTTTGGATATTTTTGGACCACCAGGCCAAGTTTTTTTTAATTTATCTTTTTTATTAGAATATGTTCTAATTACTTTATCATTTTCAAGAATCTCCAATTGAATTTCAATTGAATCAGTTTCCATTGGAATATAATAATCAAGAATTATTCCTGGAAGTGGATTAGTTCCAAGGCCACTATTTGATTTAGACCTTCCTCCAAGAATCTTATATGTATCCTTAGGTTTTAAAATTTTAAGATCATCAATTTCATCAATAATCTGAAATGGAGCTATATCATCTAAAATCCAAAAAGACCTTCCAGATGTAGCTGCAATAAGGTCATTATCATTAATATACAAATCTGTAATGGGAACTACAGGTAAATTTAATTGTAATTGATTCCAATTTTCACCATCATCCTTTGATAAATAAAATCCTGTCTCAGTACCTGCATATAGTAAACCTTTAATTTTTTTATCAGCCCTTACAACTCTAGTGAAATTATGTTTACCATCTATTCCTTTATTAATTAATTTCCATGTTTCTCCATAATTTGAGGATTTAAAAATATATGATTTAAAATCCATAAACTTATATCTCATTGCAACAATATATACTGAGCCAGGTTCATGTGGTGAAACCTCAATACTATTTATAATTGCTTCACCCAGTCCTTTTGGTGTAATATTTTTCCATGAGATTCCACCGTCACGTGTAATATGAACTAAACCATCATCATTTCCTGCATATATTATTTTACTACTTCTAGGAGAAATAGCTAGGCTCATAATAGTATTATAAACTTCTCCACCTGCTCCCTCAATTGTAAAAGGACCCCCACCTTCTTTTTGTCGATCCTTGTTGTTTTTTGTCAAATCTGGACTGATAACCTTCCAATCCTTTCCCTGATTACTGGTTTTAAAAACTACATTTCCTGCATGATAAATTGTTTTTGGATCATTAGGGTCTGAAATAATCGGTGCATTCCAATTATACCTATATTTAAAATCTTTTGGAACTTTTCCAAGACCTAATTCCGGATATTGTTGAATTGATTTAGATTCATTAGTTTTTCTATTCCATCTTTCAATTATTCCATTTAAACAACCTCCATAAACCAATAAAGGATCTTTCGAATCAAAAGCGATAAAAGCACTTTCACATCCGGAAACTGAATACCAATCTTTCCAACCTATTCCTTGAGAATTAGTTCTACTTTTAATACCTATAGCTGAATTATCTTGTTGTCCTCCATAAACATGATATGGAACTTGATTATCAGCAATAACTCTATAAAATTCAGCAGTAGGCTGATTTTGCTGGGTACTCCAACTTTTGCCTCCATCAAGAGAAACATTAGCACCACCAT